>JGI24710J26742_10004727_pt1 | contig 11048 bp, 7 predicted proteins | sample BioPla2DNA2_FD_26742 | JGI IMG/M metagenome (IMG submission 26742) | reverse complement strand
AAAAGATTTCTCAAATTCTTTTGCATATCTTCCCGCCGTAAGCCAGAAGTCAAGAGAAGCATCCACCAGATTGACCATCTCTTCTTCATCATATACTCTTGCGGCGAAAGTCACCAGGTCTTTTCCCGCTTCGAATTTTTCGTTTTTAACTTCATGATATTCCTTATAGTATTCTTTTACTTTTTCCAAAATTTCCTGTCTTAATTTATCCATTTTTTCTCCGCATTTTATTCATCAAAATTAATATTTCTTTTCTCTACGACCAAGGGCCTTTTCATAATTCTTGTATTTATGTTGATAATGTATTCCTCAAGAAAATCTATAAAAAACAGCTGAATCGAACCCAACAAAAACACGCCTATCAATATGGGTGCAGTCCCTGCAGGAAATTTATCCCAATATATCAACTTCAATATCAGGTAGACGCAATTAAAATATTTAAGCCAAATTTATTGTGAATTAATCGTTAGGTGTTACAGGATTCCAAAATAGAGAGATGGAGCTAAATATCGATTTTTTCACACCAGCATTTCCTTAATCCCTTCACTAAAACTTATACTAGGTTTCCAGCCGGTATCTTGGGTAAGTTCAGAAATATCAGCCACTAAGTACATTGGCTGATGTGGATAATATTCTTTTACCCCAAAATCCAGTTGTATCTCAGGATTAATAATTTGTGCTATTTCAATAGCATAATCACGTAAGGATCGTCCGACTCCCGCGCCTAAAGGATATATCTTTCCATCAATACCACGTTCAGCAACCGCAAAAAATGCACAGGCGGCATCTTTTGCATTTAAATAGTCCCAAATTTGTTCACATTTTGTAAGCTGTGGAGAACGTCCGTTTTTTAACTCGTTTATGCAGTGGCTAATAAGAGTGTGTTCTCCATCGTTTTTTCCATAGGTACTCAAAATGCGAATCCAATTAAAATGTACTCCAAGTTGTTCGCATAATAACTTGCCTAAACACCCTGCAGCATATTTTGCTATACCATAGCCACTAGTTGGCTGCACCGCCAGCTCAGGCGTTAAATTAACTTTCTGCACACCATATTCCGCTTGCGAGCCGGCACCGACAAAGGTTTTACATCCGGCACGTTTTGCAAGTTTGATAGCATCTAAAGTATGCTGAATATTTTTCAGCTGCGTATCCACATCATCACGCCCGGAACCAACTGTTTTTTCCCAAGCTAAATGCATAAAAACATCATATTTTTCTTTTACTTCAAAAGCATTATATTCATCAATATTGCAGTGGGTAATTGTTATATTTTTGTGTTTTGGAATATTAGCTTCTCGAGTGCTGTTAGGATTTACAAGACATGTCACTTTATATTCTCTCTGTATTGCTTCTCCAACAATAGCAGTACCTATCAGTCCCGTAGCACCTGTAAGCAGTAGCTTTTTCATTTCAGACCTCAAAACAATGGTTTTATATACAAATTTTTCAGCAGCTCTTCACGAGGCAAAAACGGCGCCATATCCTCCAAAGGAGGACTTATAATCGTACCGTCGGGAAGTTTTTTTGCAGCACTTTTGGGCTCAAAAAATTGGGTGGTTGAAACAAAAATTTCACACATCACAAATGAAGGTTCATTTAAGGTATTGTCCACAGCTTTTTTCATTTCGGCATTTGAATGAGCTTCATAATATGGAATGTCAAAAGCATAGGCTATTTTTTTGAACGAGGGGAAAGTCAAATCGGCACTTTCAGGTCCTATTCCCACTTTACTCCTACCGGCAAAAATATTGTTTTGTGTTTGCCTTATAGAATGATAGCCCGCGTTATTTATTAAAAATATTTTTATTGGCAGTCTATTGGTAACAACAGTTTGCAACTCCTGTAAATTCATCATTATGCTGCCGTCACCTTCCAGGCAAATCATAGGCTTTCTATCATTTGCCACACATGCGCCGATTGCCGCAGGTAAGCCATAGCCCATACTCGCCGCACCATTACTTGTAAAAAACCGAGTGTCTTTTTTTATATACCAGCTTTGATGCCCTGCCGCCGCACAAGCTCCGACACTCGATACCGTTAACGTTCCTTCGGGAATAGTTTTGCTGATATAGTCAAAGGTTGCATAGACATTTGCAAAGTTGCCATCTTCGTCCCAATGTCGTTCTAACACAACGGGATAATTTTTTTTCCAGTTTTGGCATATCTTTATCCAATTTTCGCCTGTAAAAACCGGAGTTTTTGTTCCTTCGCATTTTTTGATGATTGCATTTAAAAAATCTTTCGCATCTGCATGGATTGGAAACTCAACATGAATAGTCGATTTTTTTAACTCCGCCTCATCTATATCAACCATAATCACTTCCGCTTCGCGCGCCCAAGTCTTCCAATTATAACCTACGACACGAATTGACAAACGATTTCCGACAACAAGCAAAAGGTCAGAATTTTGTACGGCAAAGTTGCCTGCCCTATCCCCCACACTTCCGCCACGTCCACAATAAAGAGGATGTTCGGTTTCAATTAAATCAACAGAAGTCCTGAAGGTACAAACAGGAACGCCTAAAAGTTCAACCGCTTTTCTGAATTCCTCATAAGCGCCCGAAAGACGAATTCCATTTCCTGCATATAAAACAGGCCGCTTTGCGTTTTTAATTTTTTCCAGAACCGTTTCAATTGTCTTATCACTTACTTTCGGAGGAAGAGCTTTCAAATCGGCGTTTTCATCCCTGCTTCCATGGTACGATTCTAATTTATCTACTTCTATATACGCACCTTGAAAATTTACGGGTATATCAATCCAAACAGGTCCGGGACGTCCTGTTTTAAGGAAATGCATAGCTCGCTCCAACTCATATCGAATTTGTTTGGGGTCTTCAATCATAACCGCATATTTGCACATACTTGAAGCGGCTTTTGTTATGTCAAACTCCTGATCACCCAATGCTCTTAGTTTCAAGCCGTCAGTAAATCTTTCGTTATAACGAGCTGTGGTATCATAACGCACTTGTCCTGAAATAATAAGCATAGAAACTGAATCGAGCCAGCCACCTACAACACCGGTAAGAGCATTGGTGCCGCCGGGTCCCGAAGTAACGCAAACCAAGGCTGTTTTATTATTTAATCGAGCATAACCTTCGGCAGCTATAGCACAGGCTTGCTCATGATGATTATAGGTACACTGCATTTTGGGATGATGTCCAAACGCGTCATTTAAATGCATCGCTCCGCCGCCTGTAACCGTGAAGCAATCTGTAATTCCAGCATCTGCCAAGAAATCCGCAACATAATCTGCAAGTCTTTTTTTCATCAATTTATCTCCATCAATCGGGTTATATGTTTTCAAAATTAATTCGTTCTTCTTCGATTACAAGTGGGCGGTTCATCACCCGAGCATTTATACTCATTATGTATTCACCTAAGAAACCTATAAAAAATAATTGGATTGAATTAAAGAAAAACATACCTATTACTAGTGGTGCCATTCCGGCTGCAAAACTGTCCCAGTTTAAAAGTTTATAAATAAAATAAAACAGAGCTACAAAAAAACTGAGTACTGCAAGAATAAAACCTCCTATAGTTGCGATACGCAAACCGATTTTTGTATATGAAGTAAATGAAAGCATTGCAGCATCAAAAAGAGAGTACCAGTTGTTGTGTGTTTTTCCTGCCTTGCGTTTTGCCTGTGTATAGGGAATTTCAACACGTTTAAAGCCTAATTCCGCAACTATTCCTCGTAAAAAAGGTGTAGGGTCATGCAAGTTACGCATTACTTCGATAAAACTTTTATCATATAAACCGAAGCCTGTAAAATGTTCAATTTGCTCTACATCACTCATTTTTTTAATCAATTTATAATAAATTGTGCGCAAAAAACGCATAACAGGGTTTTCCTTGCTGCGAGTTTTAATAGCAGAGACTATTTTTGCTCCTTTTTCCCACTTTTGTATAAATTGGGGAATAAGTTCGACAGGGTCTTGGAAATCTGCGGCGAGTTTAATGACACAATCGCCATTGAGCTGACACATTCCATAATAGGGCGAATTAAACTGTCCAAAGTTACGTGCGTTAAAGATAGCCTTAATTTTTGGATTTTGTTTGCAAATTTCACGGATTAACGCACGAGTGTTGTCGGTAGAACAATTGTCAATAAAACAAATCTCATAGTCGTAGTTGCTACAATTCTTTTTTAATTCTTCTTCAACAGCTTTTGAAATACCAACCACGTTCTCTTCTTCATTAAAGCATGCAATCAGAACACTTATTTTCTTCATTCTCTTCTACCAATCTCTTTCTTTGTGTTTTAAACGCCCAAAATTTATTTAAAAGAAAATTAAGCGGAATCGTAACCACTAAAATAAATACCGGAGCAAGGTATTTTGAAATTTTGAATTTTTCCACAAGGATTAAAAGCAAAAAATTCGCTAAAATCAACCCCGTAGAGGCATAAGAAATAAAAGTTTTAAGGAGAGAGCGAAAAACACTCCGCGTTTCATCTTTTTCTTTTTTAAAAACGAATTTATTGTTCCAATAAAAAGAGTTAAGCACACTTATTACAAATGCTATAACATTCGCAAACACATATTGCACTCCAAAATACACAAGAACAGCATAAGTAACATAAGAAATTAGTGTGTTGGAAACACCAACCAGACCGAATTTAATAAATTGGTCCATGTGTTGCTCTAAAAACTTTACTATATAACCCTTTGCCTTCATCCCTTATTTTACTCCCACCATTATCATCTTCGTCATCCCTCTATCATTACCCTCTCTATTACCGGGTAAATTCCAACCCCAAAAATATTATTATAATCTTTTTTCAACAATCAGTAGCTCTCCGATTATCCGATACACATCAGCGTTTCTCATTTGGTCAAGACAAGGATGGCACATTAAATTTACAGATAAAAGTGCTCGTGTTTGAATCTTTCCACTTGGGCATATATAATCCGCCCCCAATCTCTGAACGAATAGTCTTATATGGAGGCGGTTTTTTGTGGTCTGCCCCGCTCTTACACATTGTTATTTGGTGCGGCGGATAATAAGCTCGAAATTACGATATCTCCAATAGTTTCTGTTTTATATGTCTTAACACCAATAACTCAATTTTAATAAAACATCATAGTTCAGAATACTTCCGACAAATCCGACTATACAAGTAATAGTAATCCCAAAATTATTCCTCCATATATAGATTAATCTGATTTAACATTTCATTTGCGACATCGCCATTTTCCAACCAGATTTTAGTCCAACTGCATGTTTTTTTAATTGCCTCATCCACATCCCATTTAGGTTTCCAATTAAATTTGGATTTAATTAGAGAGCAGTCGAGCTTTAAGAAGCCCGCTTCATGAGGCGCATTTTTTTCCGATATGTTTTTCCATCTTGCCTGATTTCCCCAATTTTTGCAAAACAGATTGACAAGTGTGCCGGTGGTAACGCAATCCGTCTCATTAGGTCCTACATTATATGCTCCCTGGTAATCTTTATTGTCATACTGTTTTTCCGCTATCATAAGGTATGCAAACAGGGGCTCCAGAACATGCTGATAAGGTCTTATGGAATACGGATTTCTAACTATAATATCCTCGCATTTTTCCACTGCTCTCACGCAATCGGGGATAATTCTGTCATTGGAAAAATCCCCTCCGCCTATCACATTTCCCGCTCTTGCGGTAGAGACGGAAACATTTCTATCTTCAAAAAAACTTCTTACATAAGTCCATGTCGCGAGTTCCGATAAGCTTTTGCTGTTGGAATACGGGTCATACCCATCCAACTCCTCATTTTCTCTGTATCCCCAGACCCATTCTTTATTTTTATAGACCTTATCTGTGGTTACGTTTAAAAAGCTTTTAACGCAATCGGTGTTTCTTATACATTCAAGTACGTTTACCGTTCCCATAACGTTCGTATCATATGTGTATCTCGGATCTTTGTAACTGTCTCTTACTATAGGTTGAGCTGCTAGGTGAAATACTATTTCCGGTTTGTGGGTATCAAATTCCTTTTTAAGTTTTTCATAGTCCCTGATATCGGAGATTATGCTTATTACCTTTTTATCAAGAAAAGATAAACAAAATAAGCTCGGTTCAGTCTCCGGCTCAAGAGCATACCCAACTATTTTTGCACCTAGGTTTAGCAATATGTGACAAAGCCAACTTCCTTTAAAACCCGTATGGCCCGTGATCAGCACGGTTTTATTTTCATAGAAATCTTTTAAATTTTTCATGATTTCACCCGTTAGAATACTACCATTTTACCCAAGGCGCTCTGCCATTTAGTAGCAAACTCTCCAGGAACTCCTTATCTCTGAGCGTATCCATGCATTGCCAAAACCCGTGATGTTTATAGGCTATAAGTTCGTTTTGTCTTGACAATTCCTCCAGAGGATATCTTTCAAGAATAACAGCATCGTCATCAATTAAATCCATTATATCAGGCTCAAGCACCATAAACCCGCCGTTTATCCAACCGCCGTCTTCTTTCTTTTTCTCTACGAACGACTTTATTACTCCTTCCTTATCTATATCGAGCGCTCCGAATCTTCCTCCGGGCTGGATTGCGGTAATCGTCGCCTTTTTCTTATGAGCCTTGTGGAATTTTTCCAAGTCATTTATATCGATATCGCAAACTCCATCGCCATATGTGAGCATAAATGTATCGGTGCCAATATATCTGCTCACCCTTTTAACCCTTCCTCCTGTCATGGTATAAAGGCCTGTATCCACTATAGTGACTTTCCACGGTTCGCTTTCATTATTATGCACCGTAAGTTTATTTTCTCTTGAAAAATCAAAGGTTATGTCCGAATTATACATATAATAATTCGCAAAATATTCTTTTATAATATGCTGTTTATAGCCCGCACATATTATAAATTCGTTATATCCGTAATGCGAATACGATTTCATAATATGCCAAATAATAGGCATATTTCCTATCTCAATCATAGGTTTAGGTTTAAATTGACTCTCCTCGGTAATTCTCGTACCAAGACCCCCCGCAAGTATTACCACTTTCATTTTTATATCCCTTCCGTTTCACAATATTCGATATTAAAGGAAATTTTTCCAAATTGTATCAAGAAACACACCCATTACATAACAATAGACAATCGATGATAAAGTAAATTTCCTGATTAAATTCTCTTTCCCTTCGGAACCTTTCTTGCCGTTTCGAATAAGAACCGGTAAAGTAACATAGGTAAATATAAATATCAAAACCCAATTTGCGAACATAAAATATCTAAGTTCAATATGCAAAAGCAATAACGGCAACGTATTCATAACCAAAATTCCGGCGGCAAACAAAACAAGGCGGGAATTTTTCTTTAAAGCAAGCAGTTTCTGTTTTAGCGAAAATATAACTCCCGCCTGTAACAATAAAGAAATATTTCTTGACAAATTGACGATTAATGACGATACACCGCCTCTATAATTATCTTCAATATGTGGTGTAAACGCCACAAGAGCTTTTTTCCCCATAAGCGAAAAAAAAGTTAACGGCTCGCTCAGACACATCAATAATATGTCCTTTTTTGATAACAATCTATCGTAAAAAAGATGACTGAAGCTGGCAATTTGTCTGTCTTTTCCCCGTGGCCCCATAAAATAGTAGGCATTTGAGCCGTTTTGAAATGATCTTAGAGCCATAGATTGATGAAAACCGTTAGTATAGTCTGTTTTCCAAGCCGGTGAATACGGAAACAGCGCAAATTTCCCGTTCATCTTCATCAACCCCAGAGCAAATTGAGGCAATGTAGCGAGCACAACTCCAATAAAAAACATCCCCCAAAGCGATACCGGACAACATCGCAACTTCCCGTTTTCAATCTTTTTGACGGGATTTCTTTCTTTCCAGATTGTCCAAACCGCAAAAGCGATGATGAAATATAGTGTAACTATGTAGAAACTGCGCAAATTTATGGATAAGGATATAAAAATCCCGCTCAAAAACCAATTTGACAACAACTTAGATTCAAGACCTTTCATTAATGAAGCTATGGATAGGATAAAAAAGCAAAGACTCGGAATATCGGGCATATAGTAAAAAATCCACCATTTCCAAAAAAATAAAAACAAAAGTATGGATACCACACATGAAACTACCGTCGGTTGAATATTGAAGAGCGTTTTCGCTATTTGCGGAACAGCAAAAACAAAAGTACATGTTATTAATAATGTCAAAACAAAGAGATGAATGTATTGAGGATCTATGTTTACAACACCGGCAATCAAATTATACCCGCCCCAAACAAGCGGCATATAAAAGCCTCTATGCGACATACCAAAATTATTTACAAAATTGTATAGAGAAGCTTGCCCATTTTCGTCGTAAAAATTGGGGTGGGTATAGAAATATACATCCGCTTGAGATTTTACATTTAATACCCGATAATAGCTCTCGCTATTTTTATAATAGTAAAACGATGTGCCCGCAAACAGTAAAATGAACACAATACAAAAAACCCACCTTTGGGCTTTAAGGTCCAGAACATTATCTGTCAGCGCATCCCCATATCTATTCAAAAGAAAAGCGCCAATAGAAATCAACACAAACATACTTACGATTAATACAGAATAAGCTAAAAAATACCGGGTATAAAGATTTATATACACTCTCAAATCTCTAAAGGGAAAAACCTGGACGGTCTGTACGCCTTCAGCCCCTTTACCAAACCAAAAAATCTGTTGCTCATCGTCAACGGTGACTACAGCATAGGAGCCAACATCTCCGTCGAGGAAAAACAAAGACGTTTCCGGTAAGTATGGCAAATTTATAATCAAATAGGCATCCGGCGATTGCGAGACATAGACCGCTTCGCCGTAGGGAGATTCTTCTTTCGAAAATTTCCGAAAACCTTTATTTTCTACAATCAGATTTTCCAACTTTTCGAAAGGTAGAGAAAATTTGTAATCCCCTTGATTAATACCATTAAAAGAAAAACCGTCCGTTAATATCAGGGGAAGAAACTGGGAGTATTCTCCCCCGATACTGTCAATCGTTTGTATTACGACTTTTTTAGTTTTCGGGTTCGAATGAGCCCAGTTTTTTATTTCAGACTGAAACTGTATTGATATTAAGAACGCGACTATAAATATGATTAAAAATAATTTCTTAATTTTTGACATATTACCTTCCCTCTGTAGAAATACATATAATTTTCATCCACATATATGTTTCTACCTTCTCTATATTGCCCTGTCACCAAGCTCCGCCTTTAATCCAAGTAGTTTTAAACAAATAAAACCGTCATTCGCAGAGCTTAACACATAGTTAAGACGAATTTATAAAATTCGGCACAAAGCTATCTTATTAAATCTTGCAAAACACTTCGTCAGATAGCAATAAAAAGCCTCTTATCGTGCAATAATACCATTAATAAGCTATGTTAACAACTCTAACACTATCTCTCCTGAAAAAATATGAATTGACATTAATGTTTCATATTACAAGGTGTTACAGACTTATGTTCCCTATAAAAAGTCGAGTTGGATACATCCGGATTATAAAACCATAGTTCGTGAAGAATGAATTGTTGCTAAAAACACCATTCTTACAGAGGACAATAGGCTCGCACTTATATTGCATATGATTTAAGTGTAATAATAAACTGCGTTTTTCTTTAGTCATTAGAAAAAGGTCATCATCCCAAAAGCAAGCACAGAGATTGCTGTATATATGTTAATTAATGACCTTATAAACATATTAAATAAATTTGCTGCATAACCCTTAAAAGCGGGAGTGAGCTTTTTTCTGCAAATTAGTCTCTTATGGTAATTTTAATTTTACCATAAGAGACTTGATGTTATCTAAAGGCTTTTCTGCATGGGTTAGTCTTCCTGTAGATAATCATTTCCGTAAAAATCATCTTTTAGGATGTTTTTAATTAAATTTACCGCATTTCTATACCTTGAAGGAAATTCTTTCTCCGCTATACTTTGCCTTTTCTCCTTCAAGTTGTCTTCACCATTTACTAAAGAATTGAAAGTACTTATAAGTTCATTTTCATTTGATACAATGTACATACCTTTCGAAAGGCGCTCGGAAAGAGCATTAAAATGAGTAATTTTTTTACAAAAAACTATCGGTTTCCCTGTCAAAAAAAACTCTGCGATTAATGACGTTTCGTCCGCCACCAAGCAATCCGCAGTATATAGTGCTGTCCTGTAGTCGGCGGTCTCGTCTATACCAACATTATCTGTTCCGTTGTATTTATCTTTAAATTCTTTAACTTCAGTCTCGCTCATCTCCCCGGTAAATATAAAATTGTCAAACATCATGGGGTGGGGCCGGAGCAAAAGTTCAATATCTTTATGCTTCATCGCATAGTTGAGCAAAACTGATTTGTAGTCAAAAAAATGACAATTCCCCTCTGAAGTACTCCAACGCGGAGCCCAGAGGATGCGATAACCGTTTTTCCCATCTTTCTTCCAAAGTTGATTATATTCCTCTTTCTCAAATGACTTTAACGACAAATCCAGCCGGGGACTCCCCGTAGTAATTATCCTCCCTTTATAATCATCCGTTTCTTTTTTTATTCTATTCCTAAAATGTTCGGCCCTTTCATCATTTTCAGCAAAGTAAAAATCTAGTTTGCTCAAAAAATCAATAGGTAAGTTAATTATGTTGTTTCCCACCTTTAATCCTATACCATAATAAGGTATACAACATGTTTTTGAATAATTGCAGACAACCTTTATATGGTATTCTTCGTAACGATAATAATCGTACGGCCGCTGATAAAAAAAATAATCCGTGGACAAAGATTTCAAATCGAGCCATGTATTTGTAGCTTCACAATATGCCTTTTTAACATTAGGAGAATCGTAATCAATTATATCGGTAAAATCTTCGTATACATAAGTAAAGCTGCCGTCTGGGCTGTACTTTTTATTCGGAGTTATAACAATAATAGTCTGAATCTGTGCATCTTTTTCACAAGCCTCCACAAGAGCTTTAAAAGAGTTATATGCAGCTGGCAGTTCACACAAAAACACCACGGTGAAAGGCATTTTAAAATTTTGCTTAATTGCACGGTGACGCCGTATTGAACCTAAAGCATGGCTTTCTATCTG
>JGI24710J26742_10004718_pt1 | contig 11061 bp, 10 predicted proteins | sample BioPla2DNA2_FD_26742 | JGI IMG/M metagenome (IMG submission 26742) | reverse complement strand
AAATGAAGTTATTAGAGAAAGTATAATAAGTATTATAACTAATAGAAGGGTCTTTAAAATACTTTTTATATTATTTAAATAAATGTTTTTAATAATTTTTAGAAAATGATTTTCTTTTTTATATTTAATAATATTACCTCTAGGATAAAGTTCAAGTACTTTTTCAGTAAATACTTCTTCAAAGTCTTTTTTATTTACTTTGATTAATCCCTTAGCAGGATCCATAATTGTTATTTCTTTATCTATTTTATAAATAACTACAAAATGATTAAAACCGTTATCCTCTATTTGACAAATTGCTGGTACTTTTATATTTTCTAGTTTTTCTTTCTTACCTAGAACTTGAAAACCGTATTTTTCGGCCGCAGTTTTTAAGTAATAAAAGTTTGTTCCATTAATATTTGTCATGGTATCTATTTTTACTTGTTCAAAAGGCACATAACCATCATAGTATTTAATTATGGATAAAAGACAGGCAGAGCCACAATCACTTTCATCTTGCTGCCTAACTAAACATTTTTTCATAATCCTCCTTTCACTATTATTTGTTATAAGTTATTTTGAATTTCCTTTTATTTTTTAAAAAAAGGAAAAATAAGAGTTTTATACAACAATAAAAGTAGAAGGGTCAGAAAGGAGGTTTATATATGTTTGCACTAAAAACATTTCTAAAGATTGTTATTTATGCGATTGGATTGTTTTTATAGGTATTTATTTTAGATACTTTAATATAATTTACTAATTGGAGGATTTATATTGTATGATTAATAAACAAAATTTGTGGTTTTTAACTCTGTTTAGTATTATTTTAGTATTATCAGTATATTACATTGCGCTTCCACCGGAGAGCCTTACAGCACTTAAAACTGGAGGCGAAAAAGAAAGTGATAAGGCAAGCTATAATATTAATGAAAGTGATATTTTAGCAACTCTTAGAGTGGAAGATGATGAAGAGGTTTTAAGAGTAATGAATGAACTTCAAGAAACACTTCTTGATGTTAAGGCAAGTGCGGAAGATAAAAACAACGCCTATGAAATGCTACTTAACATTAATTTAAATAAAGGAAAAGAAAGTGCGATTGAATCCTTAATTTTAAAAACCTATAATCTAAAGTGCTTTGTAAAAATAAAAGATGATACTGTTAGCATAACTATTTCTGCTAAGGACAATTCATATGAAAGTGCTAATAACATAATCAGAACTGTCCAATCAGAGTTTGATGAAAAAATGTACATAACAGTAAAGTATCAATAATAGACATTATAACTCACTTTTAATAGTATTTTTCATAAAATAATATGAAGGTACTATGAAAGTGAGGGAACATATTTGAAAAATAGTATATTAACAAACAGAGAAAGAGAAGTATTTGAACTCTTAATATTAAATAAATCAACTAAAGACATTAGTGAATTTTTAGGAATTAGTGAAAAAACAGTCAGAAATCACATTTCAAATGTAATGCAAAAACTAAATGTTAAAGATCGATCGGGAGCAATCATAGAATTATTGAAAATAGGTGAATTAACACTTTAAAAGTCACATTAGTGACTTTTTTTAATGGAAAGTTCATATATTTTAAAAAGGAGGCATTATGCTTAAAAAAAGTTTATTAAAAAGGTTGTTTTTAATTTCTTCTTGTTTATTTATTCTTTTTATTCTTTATTTATTTCCTGAAAAAGACTCAGAGATAGAAGTGAATAAAAAGCATAATCCATTTGAAGAAACATCTATTTATTTAATAGATTCAAGTAGTTATGTATCTAGAGTTAGTGTTGTTGTTAATCAAAAAGAAAAACTGGAAAAAATTAAAGAAATTATTTCTTATCTAACTATTAATAGTAAACATTCTAATTATATTAAAGAAGGATTTAAAGGAGTCATTCCTGAAAATACTAAATTAATAAATTTAGATTTAAAAGATGGTCTTTTAAAACTTAACTTTAGTAAAGAGTTTTATAATATTTCTTTAGAAGATGAAGAAAAAATGATAAGTGCGATTATATATTCACTGACAGATATAGATGGTATTGAAAAAATAACTATCTTTGTAGAAGATGCTATACTGCATGAGATGCCTAATTCTAAAATTAAACTCTCCCCTACTTTAGATCGAAGTTTTGGAATAAATAAGATCTATGACTTAACTAACTTTAAAGGAAGCGTAAGTACGACAGTTTATTATTTAAGTAGACATAAAGATTATTACTATTATGTTCCTGTTACGATGATTAATAATCAAAAAAACGATAAAATTGAAATTATTATTAATGAACTTACTAGTAAAACTATGTATCAAACTAATTTAATAAGTTACTTAAATAGAAAAGATGATCTTTCATATGAAGTATTTGATGATTATTTAGTTATTAATTTATGTAGTGAATTATACCATGATTTAAATAGTAGTAATTTAATTGAAAGTGTAATATATTCAATGAATTTATCTATTAAAGAAAATTATAATGTTAAAAGTGTTATGTATACAACAAATTCAAGAACGTTAGGTGTTTATTATTTCGATTAATAAAATAAAAAAAACTAAGAAGCAATTTCTGCATTCTTAGTTTTATATATTAATTTAATTCTCTTTTAATTTTTGCTTGAGCAGCAGCTAGTTTAGCAATTGGAACTCTAAATGGTGAGCATGATACATAATCCATTCCAAGATTATAGCAAAACTCAACACTTGATGGCTCGCCACCATGTTCTCCGCAAATACCAATCTCTAAATCAAGATTTTCTTCTTTACCTTTTTCTGTAGCTATTTCCATTAACTTACCTACTCCATTTATATCAATAGTAGCAAATGGATCAAATTCAAAGATTTCTTTTTCATAATACTCTCCTAAGAACTTAGTAGCATCATCTCNAGAAAANCCATAGGTCATTTGAGTAAGATCATTGGTTCCAAATGAGAAGAACTCTGCATGTTTTGCGATAGAATCTGCAAGTAGGCATGCTCTTGGTATTTCAATCATTGTACCTACATAGTATTTAAGATCAATACCCGCTTCTTTAATTAATTTATCAGCTTCATTTTTAACTATATCAACTAAATACTTAAGTTCTTTTTCATCACTTGCAAGAGGAATCATAATTTCTGGAACAACTTTTTTGTTTTCTTTAGATACATTTATAGCAGCAGTTATAATTGCTTTAGTTTGCATAATTGTAATCTCAGGATAAGTAACTGCAAGTCTACATCCACGGTGTCCCATCATTGGGTTAAATTCTTCAAGTGATTTAATTCTTAAATTAAGCTCAGCTTCAGATATATTTAAATCGTTTGCTAAATCTTTAATTTCATTTGCTTCTCTTGGAAGGAATTCATGAAGAGGTGGATCAAGAAGTCTTACAATTACAGGATATGGACTCATACTTCTAAATAAACCTTCAAAGTCATTTGTTTGATGAGGTAGTATTTCAGCAAGAGCTTTTTCTCTTCCTTCTTTATCTTTAGCTAGAATCATTTTTCTAAAGGCAAAGATTCTTGATTCCTCAAAAAACATATGCTCAGTACGGCACAGACCAATACCTTCTGCTCCAAACTTTTTAGCTATCTCAGCATCTTTAGGAAGGTCAGCATTTGCTCTGATTCCTAATTCTCTTTTTTCATCAACCCAAGACATAAAGGTATTAAAATCTTCACTTAGAGTTGTTTCAGTAGTTTCTAGTTTACCTTCGTAAACTGTTCCGGTACTACCATCTAAACTAATATAGTCCCCTTCTCTAATAACAATATCTCCTTTAGTTATGGTTTTTTCTTTTTCATTTAGATTTAAATCTTCAGCTCCGCATACTGCAGATTTNCCCATTCCACGGGCTACAACAGCAGCATGTGAGGTCATTCCTCCTCTAACTGTTAAAATACCACTAGCAGTATTCATTCCCTCAATATCTTCTGGACTTGTTTCAAGTCTTGCTAGAATTAAATTTTCATCAGTTTCCTCTGCAGCTTTAATAATATCTTCAGCGGTAAAATATACTTTTCCGGTTGCAGCACCAGGTGATGCAGCAAGAGCGGTAGTTATTACTTTTCCATTTTTAAGGGCTTCTTCACTAAATGTTGGATGAAGAAGTGAATCTAATTGATTTGGATTAACGCTCATTATCGCTTCTTCTTTTGAAATAATTCCCTCGTTAAATAAATCAACTGCAATCTTTATAGCAGCCTCAGCAGTTCTTTTTCCACTTCTTGTTTGAAGTATATATAATTTTTTGTTTTCAACCGTAAACTCTAAATCTTGCATATCATGGTAGTGATTTTCAAGGATCTTAGCATATTTAACAAACTCATCATATACTTCAGGCATTTGTTTTTTTAAATAATTAATTGGCTCAGGCGTGCGAATACCCGCTACAACATCTTCACCTTGAGCATCAGACATATATTCTCCATATATCTCATCGACACCATTTGCCGGATTTCGGGTAAATGCTACTCCACTTCCTGAGAATTCTCCAGTATTTCCATAAACCATTTCTTGGATGTTAACAGCAGTTCCCCAGCTATCCGGAATATTATTTAATCTTCTGTAGACATTAGCTCTTTCATTATTCCAGCTTCTAAATACAGCTTTAATTGATTCTAAAAGCTGTTCTTTAGGATCACTTGGAAATGCTTTTCCAGCTAATTTAAAATAATTTTCTTTAAATGCTTCTACTACTTCAAGCATATCATCAGCATCAAGATCTAAGTCACTTTTCTTGCCTCGTTTTTCTTTAAAATCATCAAAGAATCTTTCAAATGAAGCTTTAGGATATCCCATTACAACATCAGCAAACATTTGAATAAATCTTCTGTATGAATCATAGGCAAATCTTTTATTATTAGTAAGTTTGGCAAGCCCCTCACATACCTCATCGTTTATTCCCAGGTTTAATACAGTATCCATCATTCCAGGCATACTTACTCTTGAGCCGCTTCTTACTGATACTAAAAGCGGATTTTCTGGATCTCCAAATTTCTTCCCACTAATTTCTTCTAACTTTTCAAGTGATGAAAATATTTCTTTAACAATCTCCTCATCAATTGTCTCATTGTTTTCATAGTACTTTAAACAACTTTCTGTTGTTACGACAAAACCAGATGGAACAGGTAGTCCTAGATTAGACATTTCAGCTAAGTTAGCCCCTTTTCCTCCTAGTAAGTCTCTCATATCTTTATTTCCTTCACTAAATAAATAAACATATTTTTTCATTTAATCACCTTTCTTTTCTATAATAAACGAATCATATATGAGATTTGATTCATTTAATTTATATTTTAACTTTACCTTTCTAAATATATCACTATAATTTAATACATCATTTTTACATATTTCAGCATCATATTTAATTAAATCAATAATTAAATATTCTTCATTTTCTTTACTACTTTTAAAACAATATTCTATTTCTTTTTCATATTCATATTTATATAAATCATTATCTAAATAGTAATTTAAATTATTTTCATATAAATGAACATCAAATAACAATTTACTATTTTCATTAATTTCTTCAAAACTTAAGCTTTCTTTATCTAAATAAGTATAAATAAACTTAAATTTATTTACTTCGTTTTGAAGTAAATTTATATTATCTAAATGAATATTTTCTTTTATTAAATTATTAAATGCTCTTAAAGTATTTTCTTCATTTAATAAGGTATTAAAAAATATTTTTTGCTCTTCATTTAAATCATTATATATTTCTTTTTTAAATGCTTTAGTAGTTGTAGTATAAATATTATCATCATTATCATTTTGTTTTATATTGAGAAATTCACTGGTAATATATAAAATTAAGATAAGAATAATAATACTAAATATTATGCCTAAAATAATGCTTAGTTTTTTTATATTTTTAGAATCATCCACGGTTACCTCCTATGTTTTAATTGTATCATATATTTAGGTTATATTATCATCTTTTTGCTCTTGGATGAGCATTTAAATAAGCTCTTCTAACATCATTATTTGATAAATGAGTATAAATACTAGTAGTATCAATACTTTGATGTCCGAGTAGTTCTTGAACAGATTTTATACTAGCTCCTTCATTTAACATTATGGTTGCGAAGGAATGTCTAAATGAGTGAGGCGATATATTTGTTTTAATACCAGTTTTTTTAATTATTTCACTAATAATTCCTCTTACTCCACGGTCAGTTAAATTTCCACCATTATTATTTATAAGTAAATAATCGGTATTTTTATTTTTTAAAAGAAGTGGTCTACTATCACTTAAATATTTATCTAAAGCATCACTTGCATACGATCCATAATAAACAATTCTTTCTTTATTTCCTTTTCCAATTATTTTAATTTGTCTTTCACTAGTATTTATATCTTTTAATTTTATATTAACTAACTCACTTACTCTTACTCCTGTTGCAAATAGTAACTCTATTATTAAAAGGTTTCTTATATTAAGTGGAGTTTCTTCTTTTAAAGTATCAAGCATATTTAAATATTCTTCATATTTAAAATAATTAGGAAGTTTTTTAGGTTCTTTAATAGTTTTAATTAAATCAAGAGGATTTGATGAAACAATATTTTCTTTTAGTAAAAATGTATAAAAACTTCTAAGAGAGCTTATATTTCTATTTATACTAGATGGCTCATACCCAGCTTTTCTTAAATAAATAATATAGTCACTTATATCTTGATATTTTAATTTAAGATAATTTTTATTATTCATTTTTAAATAATCCTCAAATTTAAATAGGTCAATTTCATAATTGACCTCGGTATGATCTGAAAACATTTTTTCAGTTAAGATATAATCTAAAAATTTATAAATAACTTCTTTCATAGTATTTAATCTAATACTTCTAAGCTTTCATTTTGATTAGTAGGTTTAAGTGGCTGACCAACAGGTATTGGTACTGCTGGTGCTGATTTCACTTTACTAGTTTTATTTTGAGCTTTTGACTTAGGAGCTTTAGAAGATAATTTTTCTTTCTTCATTTGTTTTTTTCTTTTTTTAGGTTGGTTAACTATAATTAAAACAATTATACCTATAAGTAAAACTCCACCAATAATTATATATATCAAATAGTTTTCAAGGAAATTTTCCTCAATAGTAATATTAACCTTATATGTATTTACAGTTCCATCTTCTGCTACTACAGTAACCGTAATTACACTACCATCTTCTAGCATACTGTTACCACTAACAGCAAACTTAGCATAGGGACTACTTAAAACAGGAGTAACTTCTAAGCTTTCAACACCTTTAGGAATTGTAATATTATATTCATAAGTAGCTGAATCAAAATCAATATTATATCCTTCAATATCTAAACTAATAAGTCGAGCATCATTTGAGATATCTCTTATTTCTTCGCCCTCATTTAATCTTTTGACTTTAATTATATAAGAGCTTTCTTCATCCTGATCATTAGTAAGTTTTATTTCAATAGTATTATCTCCTACTATTAAAGGATAGGCTTCTTCTAAATTTACAGTTATTGATTCATCAACCGGTATTGCATTTATAATTAAATTTTCAACTTCATAAAGAACAGTTAATTCATATTCTTTTTTAAATTTACTAAAATTAATTTCTTGCCCTTCAATAGTTAATTCTTGAAGGTAAATATCACTATCACCATCGATAGGATTTGCATCATCTTCAAGCCAGCAAGCATAAAGTGAAGTATCTGAAGTAACAGTAAAGGTATCTTTATTACCTTCAGTACATGTTGCATTATTTCCCCATCCATTAAATTTATATCCATCTCTTGTTGGAGTGGTTATAGTATTTAAATCTAGTTTACAGTTACTTCCAGTAGTACTGCAAGTTCCTTTTACTTCTCCAGCGGTACCATTATTAGCAATTAATGTAACCGTAAAAGTCTTTTCATCTTGAGGCGATGTTGTAGTTGAAGGTCTTGTAGTTGTTGTAGTGGTTGTCGGGGGAACTTCATAATTTATCCTCTCACTAATACCACCTGATTGATGAATAGTGCTTCCATTTTGTACATAATCTACCTGAGAAAAAATAATCGTAAAACTTCTATCATTATCCTCATTTCCTACATTTAAAATAATATCAGCGATTTCAGTTCTTTCATCTACTCCATTAGTGTTTAATACTATATTACTGTCGCTTGAATAATTGATAAATTTATCTTTGGGAGTAATACGGTTTAAAGTAATGTTACTACTAGAACTAAGATCTAATTTTCCTTTAAAACTAGTAACGGGATAATCAGAATATAATTTACAAGTAATTGTTGTTCCTTTCTTAACTGGACCAGGACAATCCATTCTAATAGCAGCCTCGACAGTTAAAGGGAATATTAATATTAAAGTAAATATTATATATTTAAGTAATTTTTGTTTCATTTGTACCTTCCTATTCTATTAGTATTTTATCACAGCAAATAATAAAATACAATCATCCAAAGAAAAAAAGTTTGCATAATGCAAACTAGATTTTATATGCTGTCTTGAACAAGAATATCAAAATTATTCCTCAAGTAGAAAATCAATAATGTTTATAACCTTTATTCCATCGATTGTTTTGTTTTTTACTTTATCCATTGTTAAGATAATTTTAGGATAATTGTCATTTATGCTAAGCAGCGATTTTTTCTCACATTCTTCAACTCTTTCGTCTAGCATTGTTTTTGTCACTTGATAATATATTGTTTCATTTGGTTTAATCGCAACAAAATCAACCTCAATTTCTTTATATTTTCCAACATAAACTTCAAAACCTCTACGTAAAAGCTCAATATATACGATATTCTCAAGGGAATTTCCACTGTCATAATTTTGATTGTTACTCATTATATTTCTAATACCGTTATCTACCATATAATATTTACCTTGAGTTTTCAAAAGTTGTTTACCTGAAAGTTCGAATCTTGGAGCCCGATATATTATAAAAGCATTTTCTAACATTTTTAAATATGAATCTATAGTTTCGTTTCTGGTGTTTGTGCCATTTCTATTCAAAAAATCTGCTACTTTAGATGGATTAGTTAAACTTCCAACAGTTGATACTATATATCTTGTTAAATTATCTAATAGGGCTATATCTTTAATATTATTTCTTGCTATTACATCTTTTTTTAATACAACATCTCTAACATCTTCTAGATAATTGTGAATTAAATTCTCTTTATCCTTCATATTTATAATCATAGGCATACCCCCATACCTAAGATACTTAATAAATTTATCATCTAAACTAATATCTTTATCAAAAGGATATGCTAAAGTAAACTCTGAAAAAGAAAAAGGATACATTTTAATTGTTAATATTCTTCCAGCAAGTAAGGTAGTTAATTCACTTGATAACAAATAAGCATTAGATCCAGTTATATAAATATCACAATTTATATCTACAAGTAATGAATTAACACATTTTTCCCACTTCTCTACATTTTGAACTTCATCTAACAAAATATATAGTTTTTCACTATTTTGTTTTTCTTTAATATAATTTTATAATTTTTTATAATTATCAATTTCATACCACTTTGCACTTTCAAAATTCATATATACAATATTTTCTTTTTTTATTTTTTGTGATATTAAATAGTCTTTAAATTGTAATAATAATGTGCTTTTACCACACCTTCTAACTCCTGTTATAACCTTAATTAAATTTATATCTTTGTATTCTATTAATAAATCTAAATATTTTTTTCTTTTCAGCATATGTATTCATCTCATAAATAAATTTTACTACAATCTCAAGTAAAAATCGACATTTTTGCGGTTCAAACCGCAAAACTTTCAAAAACATACATTTTTGCGGATAAAAAAAACTCGATACTAAGTCGAGTTTATAGACATATGGTAGCGGCGGAGAGATTTGAACTCCCGACCTACCGGGTATGAACCGGGTGCTCTAGCCAACTGAGCTACACCGCCATATTGCCTTTAAAGGCAATCTTATTATAGCAAGAATTTATTATTTTGACAATATCAAGTTTCATCTTCGATCTCTAATTTAGAATATTCACTTTCTGATAAATAAATAACTTCATTTTCAAAGGTTACTTTTAAACTAAAACCAATCACATAATTATATTTATTATATATAGTAAGTAGTTTAGTTTCTTTTATACTTTCTTCAAATAATGAACTAATATCACTATTTGCGAGCTTTAATATTTCAGTTTCGAATTCTTCTGAATCTTCTAAAAAACCTTTTTCTGGTTTTACTGTATATGTTCCATCCCACTTATCATCTAGAGGATATATCTGACTTACTTCTTCATTCGAGGCTTTTAAATCATAAAGTGAGGCATCTTTATCAACTATTAATATAGCTGTTTTAGTAATTGTATTACCATGAATATCAGATATATTTAATTTTATTTTATGAGTTCCCTCTTCATTAATTAAGTCTTCGTCCTTGTCATTAGCATAGTTCACATGACAGATAACTGAATAATCTTCGCAGGTCACTAAAAAATCATCTAAATCATATTCTTCTCCAAGACCAATAATCAGTTCTCTTAAAGTTACTTCTGGTGGAGTTGTATCAACTACAAATATTTTACCTCTAAGAGTCTCTTCATTTACGATCACTTCATAGCTATACTCACCTATTGCATTGGTTTTTCCATCTTCNTCAACTGATAATTTTGATATATCTAAAGGAAAATCATATCTACCTATATTTTTAAGATAGTCATTTACATCTAGTGATGGAGCACTTCCTAGTTCTAGTTCGATATCTTTTAGTCTAATTGGCTCATGATAAAAGTAAAAATAATATACTGCTCCAATAGCACTTAATAATAATATAAAAAATAAAATTGTAAAAAAAACTTTTACCGGACTTGTTTCTTCTATATAAAATTCTTCATCTATCATTTAAATCCACCTAGCAAAATAAATATTTCTGGTATAACCAGCTTCATAAGAATCAAAACAATTTATAATTGCAACTACTATATCTTTTAATATATTAGAAGTTCTTTTAACTCTAATATTAGTCATATGTCTTTGCATTTCTTTTCTAAAATAATAATCTTCAATATATTTATTAACAACAAAATCCATTTGTTTTATCATTTTAATATCTTCTTTATCATCTATATTTAT
>JGI24710J26742_10004712_pt1 | contig 11066 bp, 10 predicted proteins | sample BioPla2DNA2_FD_26742 | JGI IMG/M metagenome (IMG submission 26742) | reverse complement strand
GACCGGACCAAGTTTCTTCTCGAAGGGGGAAGCAACCCGGCTGAAGGGTTGTACAAAAACGCCCTTCAGCTGATCAGCTTGGGCGCATCGACCCTTATCGTTCCCTGCAATACCGCCCATGCCCCTCCGATCTTCGATGTGCTTAGGAAGAAGCTTCATGATTCCCATCCTGAAATCACCCTGCTTCATATGATCGAAGAGACGGCGAAGCATATAGGAGAGCGATTCCCTGAACCTACGACGATCGGTCTGCTTGCGACAAAGGGAACCCATGCTCTGAAAACCTATCCCAACGCGCTTCTTGCGTATCCGCACATCACCTTGATAGAACCCTCCAAAGAGAGCCAAGAACGTGTGCACGATGCGATTTACAATCAAAGGTATGGAATCAAGGCCCAAGCCCCGGTAAGCAAGGAGGCGCTGGCTATCCTGCTTGAAGAGGCGCATACGCTGTACGATCGAGGAGCCAAGGCGCTGATTCTCGGCTGTACTGAGCTGCCGTTGGCACTCACTAAGGAAACGATTTCACTGCCGCTTATCGACCCCACCGTGGTGCTCGCCCGCTCGGCGATCAAGCACACCGAACCCGCCAAGCTTAAGGACGAAACTGCATGATGAAGTATATCTGCAGGCATTGCGGCAAAACCTATTCTATTACGTCCATGCGTTATATCTGTGAATGCGGTTCGCTGTTGCACCTCTCGTATCCCAAGACCCCTCCGGACTTCGGCTCTTTGGGCAACGACCATTCGCTGTGGCGCTATCGATCGGCCTTGCCGCCGTTTGAAAGGGAAACGATTGAACAGATCACGATGGGCGAGGGAGGGACGCCGATCATCCGATTGGAGGAAAACCTCTTCGGCAAAGCGGACTACCTGATGCCCACTCTCTCGTTTAAAGATCGGGGAGCGGTGATGCTCGCCGCCCTGATGGCAGAAGCGGGAGTGAAAAGATGTGCGATCGACTCCAGCGGCAATGCTGCAACGGCGGTCGCCGCATATGCCGCCCGAGGAGGAATCACGACGGAAGTATTCGTGCCGGCTTCGACCAGCGCAAAGAAATTGACGCAGATAGAAGCTCATGGCGGCAGGATTCACGCCATTGACGGCTCGCGGGATGAGNCCGCCCGAGCGACGATCGACTATGTGAATGCATCCGGGATCTTTTACGCCAGCCATATCTTCAACCCATTCTTCTGGGAGGGGACGAAGACCTACATCTACGAGCTGTACGAACAGTTTGAAACGCTACCGGAGGTTCTCATCGTTCCGGTCGGCAACGGAACCCTCCTGATGGGCGTTTATATCGCGCTCCAAGAGCTTAAAGCATGGAACCCGATAGATTCCTATCCGCTCGTCATCGCGTTTCAGGCGGCGAATTGCGCCCCTTTGGCGCAAGCGTATGAGAAACGATCGCTTGTTCCCCAGTCCGTTGCCGTTTCGCCGACGCTGGCCGAGGGAATCGCGACGGGAGTTCCGGCCAGAGGAAAGGACATCCTGCAAGCGGTGCATGAGCTTGGTGGAAGATTCGTAACGGTAACGGAAGAAGAGATTATCAAAGCCCACAGCGACCTTGCGAAGAAGGGCGTGTACGTAGAGCATACCAGTGCCGCCAACTACGCCGCCTACCGTGTAGCCGTGGAAAAAGACGCGACGCTGGCTGATAAAAAAGCCCTGATACCTCTATGCGGAGCAGGGCTGAAAGGCGCGCATTAAGCAGAAGGAGAAAACGTTTGTTTCTTTTGACCCGACCTTCACGTTGACTGAAACATTATCTCTTCAAGATCAAGGCTCACGGTTTGCAAGCCATCCTCAAGAGCCTGGCTGATCGCCTTCAGACGTTCTTTTCTTCCGGCAAGATGCCCAAAGTTTTTTCGGACTTCGATCGGAGCGCCGCCAAGGATGAATGCCTTCTTGCCCTTGGGACTGAAACGAGAGTTGATCATTCCGCCTTGAAGACGATTCAGCACATCAAGGAGAGAGAGCATCACCTCGATCGAGCGCTGGACGGTATGTCTCCCCTTCAGATAGTTCAAATCGATATATTCTAGCACATCCACCGCCTGAGAAGCATGGTGGGAGATTTTCTGTTTTTTGACTTCCTCGTCATGCCGGCGACGTTCCTCTTCGCTCAACGATGATCGATCGGTGTCGTTCAGGATGCCCACCGCTTTATACCGGACTCTGAAGAGGCGGTCGATGATCGAACCGCTCGAATCTTCAAGGCCGCCCAACGACTCGGAGTAATGAAGCAGGGCTTTGCACACGCTGTCCCGCTGTTGGATGAAAGAGCCTTTCAAAGTCAGATCCAGGTTCCAGAACGTGTTGACCAGCTTCAGGGTTTCATATCCGATGAAGCGGATCTGCTCGATCAGGGGTATATTACGATCAACGGTTACGCTGGCTTCCTTCTCCCAGCGCGCAATGAGACCGGCGAGGAATCGGTCATTGTCTTTTGCATATTGATACCCGAGAGCGATCGGGAGAATGATGACTTCCTCCCTCAGACCCTCCAATGCCCACGAGGCGAGGTTCGCCGCTCCCATTTCAATCGGAGCGCTGGCAAATGCGTGATAGCTTACCTGACCTTCCGGGGCCAAGGCGATCGGGAAACGAGGGTCTTGTATTTCTTTGCGCAAGAATTGAGCGCCTTCGCGGTTGTTCCCCCGATTCTCCACCGCAACGAATCCCAGAGCGGGAAAGAGTATTCTGGCCGGCCAGCCAGCCCAGTTAAGGACATCCCGCCCATAGAGGAAACGAAGATGAGGGCTTCTCACACCTACGAGAAGGGTGGGGGCATCTTCGACCGCGGTATGGCGAAATGCAAGAATCAGGGATGACTTGGATTCTTTGAAGCGCTTCAGCTCATCGATGAGAATCTCACGATTGGGAATCGTTACGCTTGATACTCCCAACGCAAATCTGAGATACAGCCTTCCGAAAAGCGGCACAACCATTCGAGCGATCGGAGAATACGCCGGAACGGGAAAACGATCCTTATTCAGCACGCCTGATCATCTCCTCGTAGTAGGCCTGGTCGATCGGGTAGTGTCGCAGGATAAGGAGACCGAGAACGTACCAAAGAATTGGAAGCGGACCGGCGATGAGGATGATTCCGATTTTTGTCCGGGGAAGGATCGCTCCTCCCCGGTAGCCGAAAACCGCTAAGATCCAGCCGTTGAGAGCAAGGGCGAACGCTTGACCGATCTTGCTGCTGAATGTCCAGATACTTGAAAAGACTCCCTCTCGTCGACCTTTTTTGTTGGTGTGGAGATCGTACTCAACGACATCAGGCAAGATCGAATGCGGCATCACGTAGTGGGTTGAAAGCCCGATGCCCGCCAGGCTCATCACCACGATGCCGAAGATCGGTCCGAACATGGTTCCTAGCAAGGTGAAGAGCAGCACCCCGACGCTTACGATCGTCATGCCGATCATATATACGCGCCTCTTGCCGATTTTTCTGGAGACGGCTACCCAGAAGGGGATACAGAGCAGACTGAAGGAAAGAAGACCGATGAGGGCGATCTGGAAAAGATCCTCATTGTTGAAGATGTAGGCGAAGTAATAGACGAGAGCTCCCTGGATCATCGAAGTTCCGGTGATGAAGAACGTCCAAGGCAGAAGGGCTTGAAGAAACACTTTTTCCTTGAGTACTTCGACAAAGGTGGAAATGAACCCGTCTTCGCTGATCTTGGGATGGTCTTTCGGTTCGCGGATCGCAAAGACGGTTATCATCGCCGTTACCAGCATGATCCCGCCCATCACCCCTCCCATCACCGGCCAAGAGGTGGCGTTCACGATCGGCATCACCAATGCCGCTCCGGCAAACGTTCCCAAGACGGCAAAGCTCATCCGATATCCGGTAAGAATGGTCCGCTCATGATAATCTTCGGTGAGCTCCGGCAGCAATGCGGCATAGGGGATATTCACCAATGTGTAGGCGGTGTTCAGCAACGAATAGACGAGGGTCACATAGAGAAAGAGCGTCATCTCATTCTGGAAGGAAACCGGAGTGAAAAGCTGAATCATGAAAAAGAAGGAGAAGATGGCGCCGATGAAGATATACGGTCTTCTCCGTCCAAAGCGGCTCTTGGTCCGATCGGAATAGTAACCGGTGATCGGATCGGTGATCGCATCCCACACTTTTCCGATCATCAGTGCTGTTCCGCTCAATGCAGGATTGAGGCCGACGACATCAGTAAAGTAGTAAAGGAGGTAAAAACCGATAATCGTAAAAAAGAGGTTCCCTCCCAAGTCGCCAATTCCAAAGCCAAGTTTTACCCGTCGTGTAAGCATAACCCCTCGCCAGATACATTTTTCTGACAGTGTAGACCAAAGTGTATGGGCAAACAAGATATTTGCATAGGGAGATGATATGAGTCATCCTATCAGTGCGAATGAGATCGGAATCGTAACGGTACCCAAGAGGGTCGAGAGCAGGACCATCGTGGTGGCGAAGTGAGCGTCCTTGTTGTGTCGAATCGGGAGGATGCTGGTGAAAACCGCCGAGGGGAGGGCAGCGGTCACCGTCACGACGACCTTGGCCATTCCCTGAAGATTGAAGAGATTCGCAGCCAAAAGTCCGATTAAAAACCCTCCGACAAATCGGACGAATAATGCGCTGATCAGCTCGACTTTGAAGGTGGGCTTGAAATCTTTCAACGAGACGCCGAGGGCGAAGGTTGCAAGAGCCGGAGCGCCATCGCCTGCGTAGAAGAAGATATTCCGGATCGTTTCAGGAATCGGAATGGAGAGAGTTCGGATCAAAAGGCCTGAGACGGTCGCCCAGATGATCGGGGAGGCGAACGCCGACTTGATTGAAGAGGCTTTCAATCCGCCGGTGATGATGAACACTCCGACGGTGAACATCGTAAATGATTGAGTGAAGTCGAAGATCACGCTCATATTCATTCCAAGGTTTCCGCCATAGAGCTTCATCAGGGGAATTGCAAGAAAGCCGGAGTTCATGAATACCAAGGAGGGGACGGTTTTTGAAGGCTCCTGCTTGGCCAGCTTCGCCCAAATGAACGCAACGATCAGCAACATCGCCATAATGAAGATAGATGCGCCGATCAACGAAGAGACGAGCGAGCCATCCAGATCCGTCGTCGCCATCGAGATGAACAAGAGGGCGGGCATGAAGAAATCCGCCGCCACGGTGGCAAGCGTTTTCGAATCGATCGGGGTAAGGCGCCCCATCATATATCCGGCGAGAATCATGACAAGAATGGGAAGCATGTGAAGAAACGGCGCTATCGTCATGCATTTACTGTACTTGGTTTTCTACAAAATAAACAAGTGGAGAATGATCTGACTGATTATGTGGGTGCTCCCGTGGACGATCATCGCCGTGGAAAATCCCTCCCTGATGTATAACCAGCCAAACAGATATCCGAGCGATCCGTTGAGGATCAGGGATCGGATGACCAGAGCGGCGCTCAGCGAACCGAAGGTCGCTTTCGTCGCCGGAAGGTGGCCGAGGGCGAAAACGAGGGCTGCGATGATGTTCGCCCAAGTGTACAGGGTAGTAGTCCGTTCGGACTTCTTGCAGATGAGGGTCAGCAGCCAGCTGATGAGGGAGAGGAAGAACAGCCGGAGAAGCACCTCCTCGACAAACCCTCCATAGCTTGCCGAAAAGAGGAAGTAGGCGAAGGTGTAGGNGGCTTTCGTGTAGAGCGAAGAAAGGTCGGGAATGAAGGGTCCGAAGATATACGGATCCAGAATGAGAAGAATTGCTCCGATGGCGGCGATCCAAGCCGCTTTTTTCAGCGAGGACGAACCCCACATATCCCAGAACGACGGTATAGAGAAGCAGGATCTGTGCAAGCGACAGGCCGATGAGGAGGTGAAAAGGAACCTGATCGCGGAGGCCAAAGGGGATGCTTGCGTAACTGAAGGTGGCGGACATTAGGCTGGCGATGACGCCGAGGGGAAGAATCTTCACCACGAAGTGAGGTTGCACGGGTATTCACTTTCAGCGCTACAGCATACCTCCATCACAATCTTCTTGTTCAATAACTCAGCGATTCGCTACGTAGTGCTGGAGAACTCCCCCGAGGTGGTTCTTTTCTACTTCGAGAATCCCCATCTCCCTGACCGCGCTTTCAACGGAATCGGAAGCGTGGGCGGCATTGATGCAGATATTTGAGCCAAATTCCCGGCGAATCGTTCCCGCAGCGGCTTTGGTCGGGTCGGTCGCTCCCAGGATCGTTCGAATCTTGCCGATCGCATCCTTTCCTTCGTAGACGAGAATCATCGATTTCACCAATCCCGGCTCATCCCATTCCTCTTTTGGACGCTCATACGTCTTGATTCCAGCCATGAACTCGACGATTCGCTCAAATTGCTCTTCGCTGTACATATCGCCGAATGATTCAGTCAAGGTATTCTCAAGTTCTTCCGTCAAGGGAATATTGAATTCCCGCTCAAGGAGCTCGCGAGCCTGCATTCCGTAAATCGGGGCGAGACGCTTTTTGAGACCTTCCTTGGTCGGTCCGTAAAACTGAATCGCTTGGGAAACGCTCATCTTCAGCACTTTGATCGCAACGATTCTCAATCCGCTCCGACTGAACATGTCGATGATCATACCGGGGCGGGAAGAGGCATGCCGCCAGTTGTCCGGCTTAATGATCACCAAAGTGCGCTCGACATCCTCGTAGCAACTATCGGGACGATTGTGGATCAAGTTGTTCTGGGTCGGGAGCCATTCGGCAAAGAGTTTAATGACCGCTTCCGCTTCCTTTTGCTCGCTGGCGGTAATGACCGCCGGCTCAAAGTAGCGAAGCGTCTGTTTGCTCTCATCTGCATAGATCAGATCCGCATAGGTGTCCCGGATCGATTCACCTGTCACGGTTTCAACGTCATAGGCATCTTTTTGGAAGGCGCCGCAGACATTGCTGAGCTCCTTGGTCGGGTTATCGCCACGGAACACGAGAAAGAGGGAACGGTGGAGCAACCCGTCTTCTGATGGACCCATGTTTTGTCGGATATAGGAACCAAGGATATCCCGCGATGCGCCACAACACGCCGCGGCGCTTCGTCTTTCGATGATTTGGGCGAACGCTTCCGTGGTCTCTTTGTCAAAGGTGACCATCTGGGCACCGACGAGTTCGAGCGAGATCCGGGAAAGCAGGCGGGATAATACACCGCCGGTCCTGCTTTTGGCAACGGTGTATGGGGTAACAAGAACATAAGATAGGGGTTGCAGCATCAGCGCCTCCTCCAAAAGGGTATACACTATCCTACTCGGAGGAGAGAACCTTGTCCATGAAAATCACCGTTTTACGACAATTTGACAAGACTCCATCGTGTCCAAAGCGGCGTTGTGCCTCTCGGCGGTGGTTCCGGCGGAGATTCTTCCGTCAACCTTCACCACAAGCTCCGGCCGCATCGCTTTGATCATGAGTGCGTTGGAGACGACACATATATCGGTACAAAGACCGAACAGTTCGACTTCCTTGATCTGAGGGTTGTCCCGGATGTACTCGGCAAGGTCAACGGAGCCGAAGGTATGTTTTTCAAAGCTCTTGGCATCTTTGAGGGGATCGCGAAGTTCGGGAATCAGCTTATGCCCCTCACTGCCTTTTATGCAGTGCTCGACGGGAAGAGAAAGCCCCTCACTGGTGGAGAGATAATCGTCAAAGTGGGTGTCGAGCGTGTAAGCGACCAGTCCTTCTTCCGAGTTGATCTTGGCCACGGCTCCATCAACAATCTTTTTCGCTTCTTCGGTTCCAAGCGAGCCGGAAACGAAATCGTTTTGCATATCTACGACAACCAAGAGTCGTTCATTCTTCTTCATCAGATTCCTCCTACAGCTAGGATACTAAGAAGCGGATGAAAAGGGAAGGAGAGCGGATTTTTACAACTGTTTGCGATGGCTGTCCTCTTTTACGCTTGATCCATGGACCATGATAAGAAGTTGGTAGCAGGAGTCGATATCGTCGACCATCGGTTTTTGGTATGCCTTCTTAACGAGGATGGCAAGGATCCCAGATATTACAGCGGGCGCAGCGATACGCCTCTCGGACAGGAGAAGTTTCTCTCTTTGATCGAAGATCGCATCGTGACGATGCCGCCGGATCCGTTGAGCACGATTGCATTCCATCGATTTGGCGGATTGGTGGTGAGCATCGACCGCAGGTATGAAACCTATCAAGCAGCAGGAATTGAACGTGGAAAGCAGATGGCGAAATTTGTCGCTCTCCTGGTATTTCATCAAGGGATGAAGATCACTGAGCTTACAAAAAAAGAACAGGGGGAGCTTCTTGTCCAACAGCAGGAAGAACTCAATCGGTTGATTGAATTCACCGATTCCGTCGGTCCCTTGATGGAGCGGCTGATTACCGGCAACGCCTCACCGAACGATATGGAGGAGCTGATTCGCCTTGAAGTCGAATCGCGCTATCCGAAAAACAGCGATCCTCCTCTGGCTGAAGACGTCGATCTTCTCGATCCAAAGGAGGATACCTTTTTTGCCCGGCTTTTCAGGTATTTGAAAGCTCTGACCTGACCGAAGAATTATTTGATCGCAAGAATATCCTTGAGAGCGGGATTTTTTTCGATATCCCGCTTCAAGCCGGCGACACGGGCTTTGTTCACATACTCTCTCGATTCGAACGAATAGGTGAAGTTGGTGTGGACATCGTACGTTCCGTTCATCAGCGCAAACGCATCTTCAGTCATGACAAGCTCCTCGTCGGTTGGAATGACGAGGATCTTTACTTTCGAATCATCGGTCGAGATTTCAAACTCGCCGTTCCGGCTGAAACATGTTTTATTTTTCTTCGGATCGAGTTTCGCTCCGATAATCTCAAGACCTTTACATGCGCTTTCTCGAATATGCGCCCCCATTTCGCCGACTCCGGCGGTGAAGACGATCGCATCAAGACGGCCTCCGAGCAATGTCGCATAGGAACCGATGTACTTGCCGATCCGCCGTCCTTCCATATCAATCGCGAGCTGGGCTTTTTTGTCTCCTTCCTGTGATGCTTTGAGGACATCCCGACGGTCGCTCTTGCCGCACAGACCGATGAGCCCGCTTTTCTTGTTCAACGTGGTATCCATCTCCCGGGCGCTCATGCCGGTGTTTTCCAGCATATAGGGAACGATCGCGGGATCGATATCGCCGCTTCGCGATCCCATCACCAGTCCTTCGAGGGGGGTGAGACCCATCGAGGTATCAACGGCGATACCGTTTTTAACCGCGCTGACCGATGCGCCGTTGCCGATGTGGCAGATGATGACGTTGGTATCCTTATTTTTCTTTCCGAGAATCGCCGCCGCTCGTTTGGCGCAATAGAGGTGGCTGGTCCCGTGGAACCCGTAGCGACGGACGTTGTACTTCGTGTACCATTCATACGGCAGTGCGTACATGAACGCCTCTTCGGGCATCGTCTGGTGCCAGGCGGTATCGAGAACGATCGCCTGAGGAACATCCGGCATCGCCTTCACTGCCGCTTCGATTCCCATGATGTTGGCGGGCATGTGCAAAGGTCCTAAGTGAATATAGCTCTTGAGCTGAGCGATAACCTCGTCGTTGATCAATGCGGACTTCTTGAAAGCTTCACCGCCGTGAAGAACCCGGTGTCCCACGGCTCCGATCTCTTTCAGATCCTTGATCACGCCGTACTCTTTGTCCAAGAGCATGCGGATAATCAACTCGATCGCTTCTTTGTGGGTAGGGGAAGAAAACTCGGCGGTATACGCTTCTTTACCGACCGCCTTATGTTCAATCGTTGAATACTCAAGACCGATGCGCTCGACCACGCCGACAGCCAGCACTTCTTTCTCTTCCCAATCATAGACTTGGTACTTTGCAGAAGAACTTCCACAATTCAGGGTTAAAATTACCATGAAGCACTCCTCATTTTGGATATAACATTACACAGGTTGGTAGGCACGGGTACCACAGTGTATTAAAGCATTATTGAGACGAAGAATCAACATGAAGCGGAGACAGAAATACTTTTCCTTAAGAAGAAATGAGACAATGTTCTTTTTTCTTTCTTCTTCTCTGTGCGTCCGTGTCCCTATGGGCGAAGACGGAACTGCTTCTGTGTTTTCAACCGCTGCAAAAGACCTTCGTCTCATCGGTCGGGACTGAAAGCTTCCACCTTGATCTTTCATACAGCTTCACTTCAGAGGGAATTACACCCTCGGTTGCTCTTGGTCCATTCAAAATCAATATGACTCGAATTACCGTAACGAACACCATTGTTCATCCTCTTAGAACCACTTCATTGCTTGAGACTCGCTTTGAACATCCCCGATGGGGAACACTTTCTCTTTTTCGTGCCGATGAAAACCATATCGGTCTTGGATTTGAATGTGGAGTCTTCAAGGGAATAGTCATGCATCTTCCGGTTCTTGAGTCCAGAAGCGTGTTTCTTCCTCACCGACGACATCAAGGCCTTTCATTCCTTGTTCGCTATGCGCAAGGTCCGATCACGGTCCGTTGCATCGGCAGTGAATATGCCCCTTTTTCGCTGGAGGTGTCTTTAGTGCTTCATCTGGGAAGAGTGAAGATTCAGAGCGTCCTTGATTCAAGCGAGTTTCCATGCCGTCTCACCCTCGGATTGGAAGGGGAGAATGCTTCCCTCTCGCATGAGATGAGCCTTGGTCGCGAACCGATCTACAGCGGAAGCGAGCAACTGTTGAGAGTAAGTCAAAGAAGTAACATAACAGCATCCGTCGGCTCCGTTCTCATCGGACTTGATTACCTCCTCACTCTGCAGACGAAAGAAGAAGGGATGGTCCGAACCGATCTTCGGATTCGGCTGATGCTCGGAAATTCATCGGATCGGATCCATCTCGTCTGGCAGGAGCGGGAAGGGTGGTCCGTACAGGTAAAAGGTCGGAACGGATCGCTGGCTCTTTCCAAGGGAAGAGTCGCCTATGAGTTCATCGCTCACCTTGCACAAGGTGAAGTGAAGATTTCGCTCACCTCGAAAGGAGTGTTTTCAATTGCGTATACATATCGATTCACCATCGGCCAAGGTAGGTGATCTCCTCTTCAAGGGTGATCGCATACTTCTGAAAGACGGTCTCTTTGGCCAGAACGATCAG
>JGI24710J26742_10004711_pt1 | contig 11066 bp, 12 predicted proteins | sample BioPla2DNA2_FD_26742 | JGI IMG/M metagenome (IMG submission 26742) | reverse complement strand
CGCTTTCGCTACCTTCGCCTCGTAACGGTACATAAGGTGCCAAAGTACGTCACCTAAGTACCGACGGTCTCAGAGTACCTGCTTGTGGTCCTTGTTAAACTCGCACAAGAAACAAGGATTTTAGTGAGTTTCGCAATTGCCTATATACCTATAATAAATAAGGAAATGGAGGAATACCATGGACAGCATAAAACTTATGATGGAAGAGCATCAGTATATACTTCGTATGTTAACTGTAGTTCGCAAGGCCTGTCTTCTTATAATGAAAGGCCAGGCTATTGATTACAATGATTTTGAGCAGATGATTGATTTTATCCGCAATTATTCCGATGTACATCACCACGGCAAGGAAGAAAAACTATTATTCAATGAAATGGTAGAACATCTGGGTAATCTGGGAAGCAAGATGGTAAATCAGGGAATGCTGGTAGAGCATGATATGGGTAGGCTATATATCCAGGAGCTTGTCTCATCACTAGAACGCACAAAGCAAGGGGATGATGAAAGCCGGATCGATGTTATAGCCAATGCCATAAGCTATACCCACCACATGGTACGACATATCAATAAGGAAGATCAGGTAATCTACACCTTCGCCATGAAGCAGCTACCTGAAGAGATTCTTAATAAGGTTAACCAAGATACCCTAATCTTTGAAAATACCGCTAATGAGAAGGGTGTACAGAAACGCTATATTTCTTTACTAGAAGACCTAGAAAAGAAATATCTTAACTAAATTCTTATTTTATTGTAATAGGACCAACATTCCAATTAAACGAGAAAGAGCTTATACTTATGAATCTCTTCATAATATAAGCTCTTTATTATATTTACTTAACACATTCTTCTATATTATAATTTATATTTTCAGCGCTTATTTCTTCCTCTTTTTTATATTATATGGTAAAATATAGCCATTACAAAGTGGCTAAGACCTATTAAAGAAAGGAGGCGCCCTAAATGATTGATGTAAATTCCATAGAAAGCTATCTGCTACTTAACGGCGACTGTATGGAGATAATGAAGGGTATCCCTGATAAGAGTATAGAACTTATCCTATGTGATCCCCCCTATAACCTGGCCAAGTACTCCACCGGCAATATGAAGTTTGATTGGCGGGGGGAGATTAATAACGACCTCGCCAAATGGGATCTTATAGAGCTTTCGCCAGCTAAATTACTTGGCGAGTTCAAAAGAATTCTCTCTCCAACTGGTAATATATTTGTCTTTACCAGCTATCATATGATTGGAAAATGGCATGAAGTATTTGATAAGGAATTTGATACATTTCAGTTCATGGTTTGGCATAAGACAAATCCAGTTCCCAATATAAGAAAGTCCTCCTTCCTTAACAGCTGTGAACTGATTGCCTGTATGTGGAACAAGGGCCATACATGGAACTTCTTAAAGCAAAGTGAGATGCATAATTTTATTGAAGCCCCTATCTGCATGGGCTCAGAGAGATTAAAATTACCAAAGCATCCCACCCAGAAGCCACTTTCAGTGCTAAAGCATATAATCAAAATTGCTAGCAATGAAGGCGATCTCATCTTGGATATGTTTATGGGCGTTGGCTCTACAGGGGTGGCTGCCATAGAGCTGAATCGACGCTTTATAGGCATTGAGATAGATGAGGAATATTATAGGGCCAGTGAAAGGCGAATGAAACTACANCAATAACCTGGTTTATATAACACCTATCACTAACCAACACTTGCCTATTACTAGCCTTTTTCTTCTTTTTTATTCCCCTCATTAACCAGCACCCATTGATGAGACTTTACATGGTATTTGATGTGTATAATTTGCATGCAACCATCCCGCATTATATGGCAACAAAATAGAATCACCAGAATCCCTGCATACCTCTCCTCTCGGTTAAAAATAATATTTTCAATCTTGTAGGTCTGCAGGACATGATTTTCATCCTCAAGCCGAATATAATTAGGCTTGATTTTACCCTGCACATTAAATGTCGCAACTACATCCACTGGCATGTGAAGCATTATAATATCCTTTCATAAAATAATTTTTCTCTATCATTTGTTCATATTTTCAAAGGAAGTTCTTAGATATCCTTAATCCCCTCCTTGTACTTGGCTTTACGCTTTTCAGGCGAAACACCACCTGACATATGATATATAGGTCCGTCTAAGAAGACCGCCCGTACAATAGAGTCCTCTCCGTATCGCTCTCTAATCATATCTACTGCCAGATCTAGCTTGGAGAACTTCTCATATTTGTTCATGTCAAATATATTAAGCTGCTTACTATTGCTTCCTCGGACAATCTTACTGGTATGAATTCCAAGCTGTCTAATAGGAGTGCCGTCCCAAAGCTCATCAAAAAGCCTAGAGGAGGCCCTGTGTATTTCGTTAGTTATATCCGTGGGAGAAATTAGCTGCATCTGATGGGACTGGTGACGAAAATAAGTATCCACGATACTTACTGCAACCACCGTGGCCATGGCAGAATCCGCCCTCAGCCTAGTAGATACCTTTTCAGCTAAAGAAAGCAGCACCATCTTGGCGGTACTGCCGTCATCCACATCAAAGGGGATAGTAGTAGAATTTCCATAGCCCTTATTTGGAGGAGCCTCCTCAGTCACTAGGGACAAATCNATTCCATTGGCAAAGGAGTAGATCACTTCACCATGCTTCTTAAAATGTGCCCGAAGGACATCCAAATCCATAGCTGCCAATTCTCCAATAGTTTTAATACCCAGGGCATGAAGCTTTCTTTTGGTGGCAGGTCCAACAAAGAACAGATCCCCCACCGGCAGCCTCCACATCTTCTCTATCTCACTGGGAAATAGGGTGTGTACGAGATTGGGCTTCTTGAAGTCAGAGGCCATCTTCGCCAGTATCTTATTGGTTGATATGCCCACATTCACCGTAAAACCCAGTTCATTATATATCTTATCTTTCATAAGCGTAGCTGCAACCACTGCAGATCCATAGAGTCCTACCGTTCCAGTCATATCACAAAAAGCTTCATCCACTGAATATTGCTCCACACAGGGGGAAAACTCTCTGAGAATCTCCATAAAAGCCTCCGAGCAGTTCTCGTAAAGGTCATAATGGGGATCCACCAAAACTAGATTAGGGCATAGCTTCAAGGCATCGCTTATGGTGTCACCTGTCCTAACTCCATACTTTTTGGCAGGAGTGGATCTGGCAAGAATAATCCCATGCCGCTTCTTCACATCCCCTCCTACCGCCGAGGGAATATCCCGTAAATCCAACTTCTCACCCCGGATATGCAGCCTATAGACTGCCTCCCAGCTTAAAAAAGCTGAATTCACATCAATATGAAAAATCAATTTATCCATACATACGTTCACCTCTTGATATNATTATATCAGAACAGTTGTTCGATGTAAAGAGGTATCATTTGTAAGTTTTTGTAGAATTTATCGCGTCTCAGAAATATTATATCAAGATTATTACTCCTACTTAACCTATTTTACATTTAATATACATATAATAGAAACAAAGCACAGATGAGGTCTGATATGGATATATATGTGGTGCAAGCTGGTGATACAATAGAAAAGATAGCTGATATGTATGGTGTTTCAGCCGAGAAGTTAATCAGAGATAATGAATTAGCCAATCCATACAACCTCCTTGTGGGCCAGGCTATAATTATCGTATATCCTAGCAAAACCTATACAGTTGTGGAAGGAGATAGCTTAGTATCTATAGCTAGAGCTAACAATATAACGGTAAATGAACTATTAAGAAACAACCCCTTTCTCGTGGACCGAGAATATATCTACCCAGGAGAAGTATTGACTATTAGCTTCAATCGTAGTGGAGTACTTTTTACAAACGGCCTTACAATACGGCGTGATACCACTTATGCATTTAACAGCTTTCACGATTTTGGGGGAGTTTGATCTAGATCTTACCTACAGGCTTTTACAGGACGATGAACTCCAAAATATCCTATTTGAAAACATTGTTAACATCTTGAAAAGTAAAGGATATTATGGAGTCATTATATCAGCACAATATATTACTTCAGAAAATCAGGACTTGTTTCTCAACTATACAAGAAGATTCTCAGAACGGTTAAAAGAAGAGGGATTTATAACTCATATCGCTATTGATCCGAAAATTATAACCTTGGATAACTCTATTGTTTTAGAAGAAATTGATTATTCACTCTTATCTTACGTGGTAGATAAAATTTTATTGATAGAATATACTTGGGGTATGGTTACATCTCCTCCGTCCCCGGTATTCTCAATCACTAGATTAAATGCATTATTAGACTTTATCATACCTCAAATCCCTCCTGACAAGATATCCATTGGTATTCCTGTGGTGGGATACATGTGGGAGCTCCCATTTGTGCCAGGCTTATCAAGTAGTAGCAGTCTTAACATAGACAATGTTATTAACCTTGCAGTAGNCGTCCAAGCAAACATACAATTTGATAGTGTTTCTCAGACCCCCTACTTCTACTTTACGAACTCGACCAGTGAAAATACAGAGTATATTGTAAGGTATGTAAATGCCTTAACCGTTAACTCACTGATACAAACATTATCGGAAAGAGGCATATCCTCAATCAGTGTGTGGAACATTATGTCATACTTTACACAGCTATGGCTAGTAATAAACAGCCAGTATGAAATAGTAAAATTATTACCAGAAATCTAAAAGGCAGCAGATACAGTCTGACTGCCCTTCTTTTTTGCTTATAGCTATTTCATTTATAGGACTTCTCTAATTAGCATTGGCGGTACCCTATGAAGAATATCTACCGTGACCTTATCATCTAAAATCCAAGTATCTATCTCATCCTTAGGTATCACCAATGGCATACGATGATGAACATCGGATATAGATTCGTTGGCCGCTGTGGTAAGAATAACAAATCGTAGCTCTCCCTGATAGTGATTATACAGGCCTGCCATATAGAGGGCATTGGTACCATCTAACCTAAACATAATCTTTCTTTTCTCCCTATCCCATTCATAGAAACCTGTAGAGGGAATTATGCATCTGCGGTTGATGATACTGTCTCTAAATGTTTTTTTCTCAAAGGCAGTTTCTGAACGGGCATTTATAATCACACCTTTATTATCATACTTAGGAAATCCCCAGGCACTTATCACAGGAGATGACTGATTATTCTCCCCAATAAGAAGCGGCACCTGGTTAGTAGGAAATATCTCTCCACTTTTATACTCTCCTCCATGTATCTTAGCATTTAATTTCTCTATAATCTCTCTGAGTTCATCACTTTGTTCAACAGTAAAATTATATCTTCCACACATACTAATCCCTCACTTTCACTATGAGTCCTCACCTTATTATCTTTTACAATATATAAGTCTTGTATACTAACTCTAGCCCCNCCAGACCTTCTTACTTTATTTTCCACCTTATCCAAGAATCCTATATGGTCTTGTCTAATAATGTCGTTTACAATTATTTTTGTAACTAATTCTTGTCTATATAGGCTCATACAAGGAGGTATTTATGAATATTCTTAAAAAAGCAGGAGTATTCGCAGTCACTCTTTTGCTTTCTCTCACCATGCTTTCATCATTTGCTTATGCAGCTGATTATACCATAGTTCCTAACGATTCACTATATCATATTGGGTTGCTATTTAGGACATCGGCAAGCAGCCTTATGTCAGATAACAAATTAAGCTCGACTATGATATTTCCCGGACAGAAAATTCAGGTCCCCGCTCAGGTCTATACTGTAAAAAGCGGAGATACCATATATCAGATTGCTAGTAGATATAACATTCCCCTATATAACCTTAGAAAGGCCAACGACAAGTGGGACAACCTAATTATCCCTGGACAAAGGCTTCTTCTTCCCGGTATTAAGCCCACCGGATCCTCTACGGGCTCCTCCTCCAGCTCCGCTGCATCCTCTTCATCCAGCACCAACGGTTCGGGAACAGTAATATCTTATAAGGATTCAGAGGTGGATTTACTAGCAAGGCTTATCGCTGCCGAGGCAATCGGTGAGCCCTATGATACCATGGTGGCCGTTGGGGCAGTAGTTGTAAATCGTGTACAGAGTCCAGATTGGCCAAATAGCATAAGCGCAGTAATAAATCATGTTAGTGGGGGCCATTATCAATTTAGCCCCGTAAAAAATGGCTTTATAAATAAGCCTGCTACAGACNCTACGATTCGTGCTGCTTGGGCAGCATTATACGGTGCTGACCCCAGTAAGGGAGCAATGTTCTATTATGACACAAGCTCAACCAATCAATGGATTCGTTCGAAACCTGTAACAGCTCGAATTGGAAATATGATCTTTGCAAAGTAAATACAAAATAAAGGAATGTTTTAAAACCATGTATTTAGGCTACTGACATATGGTTTTGAAACATTCCTTTTTATTATATTATTATATTGAAAAGGAAGGTTACATAGCAAATATCATTTGACTTTTTTTTAATTTACATTATGATAGAGTATAGTGTTTTGCTGTTTTATTGGGACAGAATTTTTACTATAGGATAATGGACTTATTCATCAGAAAAAGCCTTGTTAAAAATTCTAAATCAACCGATAATTCATATAGAATATATTAGGAGGTTACTTTATGAAATCCGGGTTTGATCCACAGAAATATATTGAGGAACAATCGAAATATATCTTGGAACGTGTTAATAATTATGACAAGCTATATCTGGAATTTGGAGGGAAACTGATAGGAGACAAGCATGCCAAGCGTGTCTTACCCGGTTTTGATGAGGACGCCAAAATTAAGCTACTTCAAAAACTTAAAGATAAGGCAGAGATTATTATATCAGTATATGCTGGTGATATAGAAAGAAATAAAATTCGCGGAGATTATGGTATTACCTATGACATGGAGGTCCTTAGGCTATTAGATGATTTTCGAAGCTTCGACCTTAAGGTAAACAGTGTGGTAATTACAAGATATAACAAGCAACCTGCAACAGATGTATTTATCAACAAGCTAGAAAGAAGAAATATTAAGGTATATAAGCATAAATCTATCCCCGGTTATCCAGCCGATGTAGATACTATCGTAAGCGAAGCCGGATATGGTAGTAATCCATATATAACCACTACTATGCCTATAGTAGTAGTTACTGCTCCTGGTGCCAATAGCGGCAAGCTTGCCACCTGCTTAAGTCAGCTCTACCATGATTACAATCAAGGAAGAGCTGCTGGTTATTCTAAATTTGAAACTTTTCCAGTATGGAATCTGCCTCTAAAGCATCCTGTAAATCTAGCTTATGAGGCCGCAACTATAGACCTAAAGGACGTCAATATGATTGATAACTTCCATTTTGAAAAATATCAAGAACTTTCAGTTAACTATAATAGGGATATGGAGATGTTCCCTGTAGTCAAAAGGATTATTGAGAAGATTACAGGCAAGGAATCAGTATACCACTCCCCAACAGATATGGGTGTAAATAGAGTCGGCTTTGGAATAACCGATGATGATATTGTATCAGAAGCATCTAAGCAGGAAATTATACGTAGATACTTTGCTACAGCCTGCGATTTTAAAAAGGGCTTGTTGGACGAGGAATCCCTAAACCGCATGAAGGTAATTATGGAAGAGCTCTCACTAAAGCAAGAGGATAGACCCTGTGTTATACCTGCTAGAGAATATGCTGCTAAGCTCAGAGAAAATTGCAGTGAGAATGATACCTTTTCAGTCATGGCCTTTGAAATGCCTGATGGGAAAATCATAACTGGTAAGAGCTCATCAACCATGGATTGTAGCTCTGCTGCCCTATTAAACGCCATTAAGTACCTGGGTGGAATCAGTGATGAAATCTATCTTCTGTCTCCTTTAATTCTAAACACCATCCGTGATTTAAAGGAGAAGGATCTTAAGAGCAAGATAACACACTTGAATGCAAATGAGATACTTATAGCACTTAGTATATGTGCTGTTACCAATCCAACTGCACAGCTGGCATATGATAAATTATCCACCCTAGAGGGAATCCAAGCTCATTGTACTACTATGCTAAATAAAAACGATGAACAGATCTTAAGAAAGCTTGGAATAGATGTGACCACGGATCCTTTTTATCCATCAGAGAATCTATACTATGTATAGCAACAAAAGCCTCTAGTATACCAACTAAGAAATACAAGAAATAAGCCCTGTAGGTTTGAAGATATACTCTATCAAACCTACAGGGCTCTTATTTTAGCTAATCTGCAAGGGATATAGCATCCCAGGCTTCACTATTTATAACCACATCATATTCGGAAGACCACTGAGAATATAAATCGGCAAATAGCTTGGTACGCCTTTCCTCTATAATTGCTTCCTTAACCTCTATAGTTGCAGCCTCATTAAAATCAGTTACACAGTATATTATATGCCATCCATAATCTGTAGTTATCAAATCACTGGTCTCCCCAGTCTTTAGATTAAAGGCTGCTTGCTCAAATGTATTGCTAAACTCTTCGGGCCCTTGGCCCCTTCCAAATGTATATTCAATCTCTTCCGCTTCAGAGTTAGTCTCTGCTAGAGTATAAAAATCCTCTCCGCTTCTTGCCCTATCTAGCAGTTTATTGGCCTTATCTAGAGCGTTATTTCTATGCTCTAAGGATAGTGGCACTCTGTTACCCTCCTCATTAAGCTCAGTGTTGTACACCAATATATGTTGAACAGTAATTTGCTGAGCACTAACATCAGGAACATTTGTATCCACATCAATTGTCAGAGTTTCAAATACCTTCTCTGCCAGGATATTATCTGAATAGACCCTTTCTAGAAGCTCACGGGTCACCATATAGCGATTCCTGTCGTCATCAGAAAGCTCCATGTAATGCTCATTGGCATAGGCAGCTGCATCCGCCTTCTCTTCCTCTGTTAAAGCAATTCCCTTCTGATGGGCCTTATCACGAATGACCTTCAGTTGTATGATTTGCTTTAGAACCTCATCCTTGATATAAGCCCCAAAGCTACTGCCATCACCGAAGATATCAACATCCCAAATCCCCTTGCTGTAATCAACCTCATAATTCTCCTGTGCTGACTTTATATATACCATGGCCTCGTTATAATAAACCCTCATATCTCCTACCAGAGCGATTAGTTCACCAGCATTAGTTAACTCTTCATCCTCCTGCTGACTCTCAGTATCCAAATAATAATATGAAAGCTCTGTAACTAGGCCTGTATCAATATCATAGGACAGATATACCTCACTATCTTTATCCCGATAGGTATGAGTAACTGAGTTTTTATCGGCCTCTATGGTCTTGTTAGCCTCCGCATTATAAATCTCTAATAGCTTTAGCTCAGCCTCTGTTTTGTTCATTCCAATGGCTACACCAAAAAGCTTGAATTGCTCGTCCCCTTTTAGAATAGTAAATGATCTAATATCCCCCTTCGGTGCAATCAGCTGTAAAGCACCCTCAAGCTTATATACACCATTACTATCCTCAGTAAGTTCTGATTTAGTCTTCTTTATAAACTTATCAACGCTTTTTCCTACATAATTAGTTAGTTCATAATCAGATTCATCTACTCTACAACCACTTAAAAAGGGTATAATCAGTAAAATTAACAGCAATACTTTGATCGAATGGCCTAGCTCTATTTTAATTTTTCTATACATGGAGTTCTTATTCATATGGATTCCCTTCATATAAAGCTTTATTGAAACATAAATTATGAGTCGCAGATTAGGAGCTCAAACGCTTTGCCTAATCTGCTATACATGAATATTGTAGTTAAGCCTTATCTCATTGTCAAGTTGCAAATAGACTCTATTCTATAGCAATAATTTAAAATCGGTAAGCAGCTTCTTGAGGTTTTCAAGTATAGCTATAGTGTCAGCCTTCCCCCTAGAAGGCTTCGGAAGTCGATATGTAAAATAAGGATTGGATTGGGCATAGAATTTTAGGCTGTTAGGATACTTTTTAACAAGCTCGGGTATTTTACCTACATCTATCGCCGCCTTTGGATACATAGTCATCTTAACATCATAATCCTTATGAATCAGACTCTGAATAAATACACTATTGCACATGGATTTGATAAGCGCGATATATTAAGAAGATTGTTGACAGAATGGGGTAGATCACCATAGCGATCCAGAAGCTCTTCCTGCATATCCATAAGTTCCTCCTCATTCTCTATGCCAGCAATTCTCTTATATATATCAAGCTTTTGTATCTCATTCTTAATATAGGTCGCCGGTATGAATGCGTCCATATCCATATCAACGGTTGTCTCAAAGGATTCCTCATTATAGTCCTCTCCTTTGATGGATTTCACTGCTTCATTTAGCATCTTACAGTAGAGATCATATCCAATAGCCTCCATATGGCCACTTTGCTCAGCCCCCAGTAGATTACCTGCTCCTCGAATCTCCAGATCTCTCATGGCAATCTTATAGCCAGAACCTAGCTCAGTAAACTCCTTGATGGCATGAAGCCTCTTTTCTGCCACTTCTTTAAGCATCTTATCTCTTCTATACATGAGGAAAGCGTAGGCGGTACGATTAGATCTTCCCACACGTCCCCGTAGTTGATACAGCTGTGAAAGACCAAGCCTATCAGCATCATCTATAATCATGGTATTTACATTGGAGATATCAAGTCCCGTCTCAATAATTGTGGTAGATACTAATACATCGATTTCACCAGATATAAAATCATACATAATCTTTTCTAAGGTGCGCTCATTCATCTGTCCATGACCAATTGCTACATTTGCCTCCGGTACAAGCCTCGAAACCATATTGGCAATCTCCTCGATGCCTCCTACTCTGTTAAAGACATAGTATACCTGTCCACCTCTGGCAAGCTCACGACTTATGGCCTCTCTTATAATTTCCTCATTATGCTCAAGTACATAGGTCTGAATAGGTAGTCTATCCACCGGTGGCTCATCAAGTATACTCATATCCCTTATTCCCACAAGACTCATATGAAGAGTTCTGGGAATAGGAGTGGCTGTAAGTGTCAGTACATCAATATCCTTCTTTAGTTGCTTTATCTTCTCCTTATGAGTAACGCCAAACCTTTGCTCCTCATCCACTATAAGAAGACCCAGGTTCTTAAAAGTTAT
>JGI24710J26742_10004710_pt1 | contig 11069 bp, 9 predicted proteins | sample BioPla2DNA2_FD_26742 | JGI IMG/M metagenome (IMG submission 26742) | reverse complement strand
CAAAAAAGCGACTTTAGAAGCTCTTTTTGCTGCCTTGCGTCCCCACGGCTTGCGACCGCGGACTTGGAACCGGGCGCCGACCCCGAGCGTAGCGAGGGGACACGCCCTAATTAAAATTATAAAATGTATGAAAATCAATAATCTTCTCTCTATAATTTTCCACCGGAACAGAAAGTTTTAAATTAAAATCCTTACTTTTAATCTTTTTTTATTACCTTTGTAGCCGCAAAAAAATATCAATAAGGAATGTAGAATTTAGATTCTCCGCATTAAAGAAAGGAGGTTTTCATGGTTGACACCATCAGTTTCGGAGTGCTTAAATGGCATCATATAACCAATCCAACGGTTGACGATTTAGATTATTTGCGAGAGAACTTTCATTTTCACCCCCTTGACATCGAAGATTGTTCAAGTTTTGTGCAACGTCCGAAAATTGACGTTTATGACGATTATTTCTTTTTGGTGCTCCATTTTCCGTTAATGGATAAGCGTACAAATATGATTAAAACAGAGGAGACTAAGATTTTTTGGGGAAAGGATTTTCTTATTACCGTGGGAAATTCACACTATGTTGTTCAAGACCTCTTTAATTTGACGAAATTGAATCCGCAGGAATTTGAAAATGAAAAGTTGTCCGGCACCAGCGACGCGATTCTATACCACGTCCTCTATCGCATGATGAAGGAGACTTTCTTGCTGATTGAGCGACTTGGGAATGAAATTGACCTTATTAGTAGAGACCTTTTTAGTCGAAAGACCGAGAAAATTATTAAACAGATTTCACTTTTTAGAAAAAATATTATCCACGTCAACACTATTTTTAGACCGCAATTGCGTCTGTTCCATAAATTTGAGTCTGGCGAAGTGAAAGGTTTTGCGGAGGATATGGAAGACTATTGGGGAAATATTCTGGACTTTTACCAGAAAATGTGGGATATGATTGAAGATTATGGGGAGTTGGTGATTGGGCTAAACCGCACGTTCGATTCTTTGCAAGCGAATAAGACGAACGAAATTATGCGTGTACTTACGATTATCTCTACGATTGTTTTGCCGCTAACTTTTATTACAGGTTTGTACGGAATGAACGTCTATCTGCCTATGGCAGAGCATCCTGCGGCGTTTTGGATGTTGCTGGGAGCCTGCTTTTTAATCGTTTTTGCTTTGCTATTTCTTTTCAGACACAAGCGTTGGATGTGATAAGGAAAACAGATGTTCGATAATCTGTTTGTCAATAGTTGTAAGTTCGATTCCTCTACGTTGGTAAACAAGTTGTGCCGTTTCCAAAACTTTCTTCAAATTATTAACTTCATAACCGTGTTGAGGTCCGCCGTAAGAGAAAGATTCGATGAAGTTTCGCATGTAGTTTGTGCCAAAAAGATTACAAGCNANGCCTACCACGGTTCCGCTGTTAAACATGCTGTTGATACCGCATTTTGAGTGGTCGCCCATGAAAAGTCCGCAAAATTGCGTATTTGTAACTCGCACTTTACGNGTTGCGAAATCAAATATTTTTATAAAATCGTAATTGTTTTTGAGGTTGGAGCTGTTCGTGTCGGCGCCTAAATTACACCATTCGCCAATGACGGAATTGCCGAGAAAGCCGTCGTGAGCCTTGTTTGAATAACCGAACAGAACTACGTTGTTTAATTCGCCGCCGACTTTGCAGTGAGGTCCTATGGTCGTGGCGCCGTAAATCTTACAGCCCAATTTTGTTTGAGCTCCTTCCAAAAGGGCAAAAGCTCCACGAATGAGCGTCCCTTCCATAATTTCGGCGTTGCTCCCGACATAAATCGGACCTGCTTCGCAGTTTAATGTGCTACCTTCAATTTTTGCCCCTTTTTCAATGAAAAGATTTTCCGAATTTCCAATTAATAGATTAGTAGGGGAGAGAGGGGCGCTTTTTCTGTTTCTCACCAATAGTTTAAAATCAGCCTTGATTTCTTGCTCATTTTTTTGAAAAATATTCCAAATAGCCTCGATTTTTTCACAATTTTCAACCTTAAATGTTCTTTTTGGAGTAATATTGGGGAAGTTCTTCGCCCCTTCTTCGTTCAAGCGGGCAGCAACGATTTCTCCGTTATACGTAATAGCTTCGCTATCTTGCAGTTGCGTAATTGCCTCAAAAATAGTTTTGTTTGGTAATAGCGAGCCTGCGATGAACAGATTATCCGCTGCCGCAAAGAAAGGATATTTCTGACTTAAATAATCTTGCGTAAGAGAAAAGGAGTTTGATAACGATAAATGGTTTTCCCATTTTTCTCTAATGGTTAAAATGCCCACACGAATATCGGCTACCGTACGCGTGAGCGTAAAAGGTTGCAGATTATTACGATTTTCGTCATCAAAAAATATAAGATTCATCATGCTGATTTTTTTATAAAAAAAACTGAGATTCCTCCGTAAAAAAGAATCTCAGCAAAAATACAAAATTATTTTTTGTATTAATTTTTCTTCTCTAAATATTTATTGTATTTATTGCGGAATTTATCCACACGCCCTGCTGTGTCAACTAATTTCATCTTTCCGGTAAAGAAAGGATGAGACGTGTTAGAAATCTCAAGCTTAACAAGCGGGTACTCTTTCCCGTCTTCCCACACGATAGTATCTTTACTTTTTACCGTTGATTTGGATAGAAAAGCATAATCGTTTGACATATCTTTAAAAACAACAGGTCTGTATTCTTTTGGATGGATATCTTTTTTCATTGTAAAAAAACTTAATATTTTCGAGGTGCAAAGATACAATTTTTTCTAATTAAAATGACGTGNTCTCTCTTTTTTATTTTTTTATTGTGAAAACGTCCCACCCATTTGCTTTAATTACCTCTTGAGCTTCTTGATTTTGCATAATAGCTCCTCCAAAATAGTCTAAATCATAATCGTGAGGTGTTGTAAACCAGCTGTTTATGTTCATNACGAGATTTAGAGTCGTAGGATTTTCGCCAATAGTAAANGCGGAGTTAGGTACACGAACTTTAAAGTGGTTATGCACAAACTCAACAATTTCATCGTCTTCATAAATTTGTCCGATGCCGGTATGGAAGTGGAAAACGGAATTTGTTTCGCCGGTTCTCCATTTTCCGTTTATCATCATATAGTGGTAACCGCCGCCTAATACGAGAGGCCAAGCCATATTACTTTCAGGAGGATTGACAAAAGTGTTTGAGACATTTTTCTCAGGAGATAAGCCAAAGGTAAAAGCTATCGAGCTATAATCTCCTTGAGGCAGTTCGTCTGCAATATTCCAAGTAAGCGTAGAAGGAATAGCATAATCGACATAATGAATGGAATTATTATCTTTAATAATTACCGAATCTCCATCTTTTTTGTACAAAATAATATCGGAAATAAAAAATTGAATTTCATTCACCTCATAAAGATTTCCGGCGGCATTGGTATAAATCATTTCGTCAACTTGAAACGGATTCTCATCAACCGCAAAAGTAAACTGCAATTTCAATTTCCCCTTTTCCTCTACGGGGGCTACATCTTTTTTGCAAGAAAAGAGAGCAGAAGTAAGAACTAAAAGAACTAAAAATTTAACGTGGGTTCTCTTTTTCATTTTTAAAAATTTTAAATTTATCAAAGGTTAAAGATACAATTTTTCAATGAAGATAACGAGAAGTTACTTTTTTTATTACCCAATTGCGTTATTTGCTTTATTTTTTTATTCAGAGACAGGGGTTTTATCCCACAATTTGTAATAATTTTCTTTTTAATTTTAATCAGGGCGTGTCCCCTCGCTACGCTCGGGGTCGGTCTTCGGTTGCAAGTCCGCGGGCGGCAGCCGTGGGGACGCAAGGCGGCAAAAAGAGCTTACAAGCTCGCTTTTTTGCCGCCGCGTCCCCAGCGTCTTCCGCCCTTGCGGGCTTTCCACCTACGCCCTCACGCCGCCAACTTGCTCGTGCAGAGCATTTTAGGAAGTAGTGGTGGGGGTTGAAAACGGAAAACTTTCTATAAGATGCAAATCACTACCATATATTTGTTACTCATAGTCCGTTGTATGAAAATCAACAAATATATAATTTTGTGTTTTAATTTTGATTATGAATATTAAAGAAAAAATAGGATTAAGAGTTCGGGAATTGCGGAAAACAAATGGTTTAAGTCAAGAAAAGTTTTCATTTGAGTGCAACCTTGATAGAACTTATATTGCAAGCATTGAAAGTGGGAAGCGTAATGTTTCAATTGTTAATGTTGAGAAGATAGCAAATGCTTTTAATCTATCTGTTTTTGATTTTTTTGATTCCCCAATTTTTCAATAAAACACTATGATAAAAGTAAATGATTTTGTCGTATTGACAGAGAAATATAAAGGCTTAGATAAAAATTCTGTTGGTTTTGTAAAAAAAGTAACTCTCTCAAGGGCAAAGATTTTCTTTATTGGTAAAAATATTGAAATAGATGTTACCTTATCAAAAATTAAGTTTTTGGATATTACAAAAACAGGAAAACCGCATAAATATAAGATTTGCAATATTTGCCATATTTTGAAAGAGGATTATAAAGATTTTGACATTAACCAAACAGACGCAAAAGGCAGAAAGACCACACGTCCCACGTGTACAGAGTGCCGAAAAATAATTGATGGTATACCTCTCAAATCATCAGAAAAAAGAAGAATGAGAGAAGTTAAACCTGAAAAGTTTTTCACTTGTCCCATTTGTAAAAAGTCATCAATACCTTTTATAACGGCAAATTTGGTCATTGACCATGATCACGATACCGGAAACGCGAGAGAATGGATTTGTGACAGTTGCAACACAGGTTTAGGACGTTTTAAAGATAGTGTTGAGTTAATGCAAGAGGCTATTAACTATTTGAAAAAACATAAAAAAAATCAAAAAAGCTGAGGAGGTACCATTTCCAATCTTTTTAATGACAAGTCCGTATATTCTTTCGAGATTTCCATTCCTAAATAATTTCGCTTGCTCAATTTTGCCATTTTGCAGGTAGTTCCTGAGCCACTCATCGGGTCAAAAACTAAATCTCCCTCATTTGTCCAAGATAAGATGTGGTCAAGTGCGAGTTTCTCCGGAAAGATAGCCGTATGTTGAAATGCAATTTTGTCTTTAGTTGAACCGCCGAGTCCCACGGCGTAACTCCAAATATTTGTTAATGTTTTTTCTTCTTTTAATTCTGCAATTACCTTATTATTAACTCCATCTGCTTTTTTGTTTGAAACCAATTTTTCAAATCCGCTTCGTGCCGTTTTAGTTTTCAATGGGTTAAAGGTAGCAACTTTTTCTTTAGAGAAAACAAACATAAATTCGTAACAATTGGTGTAAGCATTAGAACGCATAAATGGTGTGTTCTTTTTTTGATAAATCATTATATCGTGAACATTAAACCCAATTTCTTGGAAATAAAGGCATTGTCTAAAACTTGTCAAACTTCGATTTCCATTTTTTATTCTATCACCGACAACCCAAACCACAACTCCGCCTTTTTTCACTACACGAAATAGCTCTATGGCAATATTCTCAAAATCAAATGAATACCCATTATAATCTCGTAAATCATCATAAGGGGGCGAAGTAACAACTAAATCAATACAATCATTCGGTAGTTTTTGCATTCCTAACAAACAATCAATATTGTAAATGTTATTTATTTCAAATTCCCCAACTTTCATAAATCAAAATTTTTAAAATACAAAGTTAGCAAAAACATTTGAATTAATACCCTTAGCATGGTAAAAGTACTAAATTGAAATTATAACTATTTGAAAATCTAAGGTTTATTTTTTTTAGCGAAGATGATTTTTTAAATAGCTCGCAGTATAGCCTTTGTTCATTTCAACGACCTTTTCGGGTGTGCCCTCTGCCATAACTTCTCCTCCCTGTTTTCCTCCTTCGGGTCCTAAATCGATAAGCCAATCCGCCACTTTAATAACTTCCATATTGTGTTCTATCACTAAAACGGTGTTCCCGCGGTTTACCAGTTGATTGAGAACGTTTAATAAAATGGCGATGTCGTCAAAATGTAATCCTGTGGTAGGTTCATCTAAAATATAAAAAGTGTTGCCGGTCTCTTTTTTCGACAATTCGGCGGCTAATTTTACTCGTTGTGCTTCTCCGCCGGAAAGAGTCGTGGAAGATTGTCCTAAATGAATATAGCCCAATCCCACATCAACCATTGTTTGCAATTTTTGATAAATGGAAGGAATATTTTCAAAAAAATCTAAGGCGGTTTCGATAGTCATTTCGAGTATGTCATTTATAGACTTTCCCTTGTATCTAATTTCCAACGTTTCAGCATTATAGCGCTGTCCGTTACAAGTTTCACAAGTAACATAGACATCAGGAAGGAAATTCATTTCGATATTTCTCATTCCGCCGCCCTTGCACGTTTCGCAACGTCCGCCTTTGACATTGAAGGAGAAACGTCCGGGTTTATAACCTCTAATTTTGGCTTCGGGCAAGCCGGCGAANAGCTGTCTAATATCATCAAAAACGCCAATGTAAGTTGCGGGGTTCGAGCGTGGCGTCTTTCCAATCGGGTGCTGGTCAATGCTGATGACTTTATCAATATAGTTCAACCCGTTTATTGCACTATAAGGGAGAGGCTTTTTGTCGGAGCGATAAAAATGTTGTTGTAAAATAGGGAATAGTGTTTCGTTGATGAGCGAAGATTTGCCGCTTCCTGACACGCCCGTAACGCAGATAAAAACGCCGAGAGGAAACGAGACGGAAATATCTTTTAAATTATTACCCCTTGCTCCTTCGAGGGTGAGTTTTTTACCGGTTCCCTGGCGTCTTGTTGAGGGAACTGCAATTGATTTTCGTCCGCTTAGATAGTCGGCTGTAAGTGTGTCGAGATGAATAATTTCGTCATAAGTTCCGATAGCGACTATATCTCCTCCGTGTTCTCCGGCGCCGGGTCCAATATCTACAATATAATCGGCTGCCCGCATCATATCTTCGTCATGTTCCACCACAATAACGGAGTTGCCCGCGTCACGCAACTCTTTAAGCGAATTTATCAGTCGGCGGTTATCACGTTGATGCAAGCCGATGCTCGGTTCATCAAGGATGTAGAGAACATTAACCAATTGAGAGCCAATTTGTGTAGCCAGACGAATGCGCTGAGCTTCGCCGCCGGAAAGACTTTTGGCAGAGCGACTTAATGAAAGATATTGAATGCCTACGTTGCATAAAAATTCCAATCTGGCTTTAATCTCTTTCAAAATTTCGGCAGCAATGGTTCGTTTTCGTTCGTCCAACTTTTCGGGTAAGGTGATAACCCAATTCAATAACTCGGAAATATCCATTGATGCAAGGTCGAAAATAGTTTTATCGTCAATTTTAAAAAATAGCGACTCCTTTTTTAGCCTTGCTCCGTTGCAGTCAGGACATGTTTTTTGCTCCATAAATTGAGAAATCCACTTTCGTAGTGAAGCCGGAATAGATTCCACGTCAAAGTTTTCTAGGAAGTTGATAATTCCTTCATAATCTACAACGATAGGGGATAGTCCGCTAATTTCGCGTTTTACCCGCAAAGGTTCGTCGCAACCGTACAAGATGATATTAATAACATTATCGGGCAAGGCGTTGATAGGGTCGGAGAGGGAGAACCCGTACTTTTCGCCGAGAGCTTCCAATTGTCGGAATATCATGCTGTTTTTCTTCTTTCCGATAACTTCAATGCCACCATCTTCAATTGATTTTGAGGGGTCGGGAATTATCTTCTCAATGCCTACTTGCGTAATTTTTCCCAAACCGCTACACGTTTCGCATGCTCCGTANGGAGAGTTAAAAGAAAAGGTGTTCGGTTCGGGCTCAGGGTAAGAGATGCCGGAGGTGGGACACATTAANAATTTACTATAATTTCGAACTTCTTCCGTTTCATTGTCTAAAATCATCAAAATNCCTTTNCCNTGTTTTAAGGCAAGGCGAACGCTGTTCGTTAAACGTTTATTAGCCCCTTCAGTTATNGTTAGAGAATCAATAACCGTTTCAATATCGTGAATCTTATACCTGTCAACTTGCAGATTTAATGTTAATAATTTTATTTCACCGTCCACTCTGGCTCTCGTAAACCCTTGTTTTCTAATATTTTCAAAGAGTTCTTTATATTTCCCTTTTCTACCTCTNACGACAGGGGCNAGGAGTGTAATACTTTTATTGCGATACTTCTCTGTTATAAGATTAAGAAGCTCATTTTCACTATATTTCACCATTTTTTCGCCTGTAACATACGAGTAGGCGTCAGAGATGCGGGCGTATAAAAGCCGCAAAAAGTCGTAAATTTCCGTAATCGTCCCGACCGTTGAACGTGGATTTTTGTTAACGGTTTTTTGCTCAATTGAAATTACGGGATTTAGTCCGGAAATTTTATCCACTTCGGGGTGTTTCAAGTCTCCGATAAAGTGCCGAGCGTACGCAGAAAAAGTCTCTAAATAACGTCTTTGTCCTTCGGCGTAAATCGTATCGAAAGCGAGCGAAGATTTCCCGCTACCGCTCAATCCGGTAATTACAACAAACTTGTAATGTGGAATTTCCAAAGAGATGTTTTTAAGATTATGCTCCTTCGCACCACTAATAGTCAGACGATTTTCAAGATATTGATTCTCTTTCACTTAAAAAAAAAGTTTGGTCAGCAATTTGCGTGCAAAGGTACGAAAAATTAGCGGAAAACTATATATGCAGAAACCTCTTATTATGTTTGGGGTGAAAATGGGGGGGAATTGGCTGTCCGATAAAATTCTTATAATTTTATCCCTCTTCGAAAAAACTTCTAACTTTTGAAGCAAAAGCTCTGTCGACTGCTTTACCGTCACGTGTTTTTGCCAATCCTCCTAAGGCTGTCTCTTTGTAGTCACGATTCAGTTTATCGCCGACTTCGCGCATGGTAAGAACGACTTCGTCCGGTGATATAAACGAACGCACGCCGCTCAGTGCCATTATTGAAGCTGTAATAGCAACGGAGGTGAAAATGCCGTTTCGTTTAACACAAGGGATTTCAACTAAGCCTGCAACCGGGTCGCAAATTAGACCCAGGGAATTTTTTATTGCCAAAATAAAACTTTGGATAATTTCATTGGGCGAGCCGTTTTCAAGGTAAGTCAGTGCCGCTGCTGCCATGGCGGCGCCTACGCCCACCTCTGCCTGACAGCCGTAATCGGCTCCGGCAGTTGTAACATCATCAAATAAAATCATACCTAAAAATCCTGAAACTAAGATAGCTTCATAAATTTTTTGCGGTTCAGGGTTGGATATTTCGGAGTAGGCTTGCAATACGCCCGGTAAAATGCCGCACGAACCTGCCGTAGGACAAGCAACTATGACGCCGCATTTGGCATTCACTTCGTTAACGGCAACGGCGTAAGCGGCAGCACGCCCATAAATATTGTCGAACAGCGGATTTTTATGAACGTAGTTGTGCATACGGGAAGCATCTTNCCCCGTGAGCTTCAATAGCGACAATTCNCTACTTTGAACACCCTCTTTCGCCGATGCTTTCATAATAGNCCAATATTCTGCCGCCCTACGCAAAATATCCTCGGGTGCCGTTCCCTGTAAATTGTTCTCAACCTCAATAATAACATCAATAAGCTCTTTCTTTTCTGTGCGAATATAGTCACTCAACTCCTCAAACGTATTAAAGGGCATGCGATAGTCCTTTTCCCCAACTCCTTCATTTTCAGCGATTGCCGGAATTAAAACGGCGTTAACATGTTTCCTTGCTTCGTTTTCAGAGATGATTTCCTGTTTGTAGTAGTAAAAATTCTCCTTACCGTTAATTGGCGACAATAGACGTTTATCCATGTACCGAACCTCGACGTTACTTCCGCCGATAGAGAATCCGGTAATGGTATAAGTGGTTTGCGATGTTTCTACAATGATTTCGGCGATATTGTTATTGTTTTCGTTTTTATATTTAAGCTCCTCCTCGACTGTTCCCCGTTTATATCCCCCGAAATCCGCTTTAAATTCGTCAAAATCGATGCCGTGTTCTTTCATGAAAATGGGGTCGCCCTGTTGTAGCATTTGCGGGTGGTCGGGTGCTAATCCCCAAAGTCCTCCGCCGATAGCCGATGGCGTATAGTGTCCGGGTCCCGTATCACGAAACGAAGCGAGCAGTTTCACGGTAACCGATTTCACGGGGTCGTTATCAAATTTAGCTCGAGCAATAATTATATTTCGTGCTATTTGACCTATTTTGTTNCCGCCCGCCGTGTGTGAACTTGAAGGTCCGACCATGGAAGGACCGACAATATCAAAAACGCTCATCGCTTTGATATAGCGGTGAAGATAGCGTTCAAAATCGTCCTTAAGGGACTCTATTTCAGCNTTATCAATGATNCTATCAAAAACNGTTTTAATAAAATAGAGTGATTTAACCGATGCGTCTTGCGATTTNGTGTACCATATCTCCATGTACTGTGGGAAAATATTGTGCTTTTGAAANGTNTCTACCACATTGTTCAAAACCGTATTCCGTGCCGAGTTGATACTTTTCAGAATGATTTCGGTTTTATTATCTTTGGTTTCGGAGTCAAACTTAAATCCCTTTACATCTGTTTTCATCTCCTCAATCGATTTATTGAGGTCGGGAAATTTAACATTTACGTGATTTGCCGATGTTATATCGTTATAAAATATGGTCATCATGTAGTTTCCCTCTCTATTTGAGATGACTCGATATAGCGTATAAGGCATAAATTTGTATTCAATTAACGACGACAAAGTATTTTCTAACTTTTCGTGGTCGAAATCGTGCAAGACGCACTCTTCTAGCTCTTCGCGGTGCCATAAGAATTTATCAACTTTTTGATTTGCGATGCGGTCCTCTACTAATGGCAGGCAGTAGGATATTTCCGACTTATCAAAATAACCGGTGATTGAAATATCGTTCATGGTAACGGTTTTTATTATAGTGCAAAAATAAGAAATAATCAGCCGTTTACCTGTTTTCGTTTTTCACCTTCCAATTTTCGTGCAAATATCTCTGTAAGAGCAAGTTGTGCTGCGTGAGGGCGCAGGTGGAAAGCCCGCAAGGGCGGAAGCCGCTGGGGACGCGGCGGCAAAAAAGCGAGCTTGTAAGCTCTTTTTGCCGCCTTGC
>JGI24710J26742_10004705_pt1 | contig 11078 bp, 8 predicted proteins | sample BioPla2DNA2_FD_26742 | JGI IMG/M metagenome (IMG submission 26742) | reverse complement strand
GAGCAAACGGACAAAGGAGGTCTGTTAATTGTATCGATATCGCTATAGGGTGTTATAAAGATTGTTTCGAAAAGAAGGGCGAGGACTTACTGAGAGTCGTGCATTCCATTGTCGAATTACTCGAGGCGACTGAAGAGTGGAAAGCGCTTCCAGAATACGAGTTTTTCTACGAATAATCAAAAAGACGTCATGCACCGATGCTCGGGGAGTTGTTCCGATTTAGTGAATCGTTCCTGTGTATCGAGCTCCGTGACTTACGCTTCTAGCTCAATAAACATCTCATTGAGATAGGCTTTTTTGAGATTCTGATGCTTTTCCAGCTTACGTTGATGAAGGGTGATGAGCGAATCAATCTGTGCAAATAAACGCCCGATAAGCACTTGTTCGTTCAGTGCTGGCATCAGCACAACTATTTCATTGATTGTCGTTTTGGAAAGACTCGGTACTCCGGTAGATTCATCCTCCCTCTTCCAGTCAATATTTTGAAAGAGATCAAATACAAAATGCAAGTCATGTGCTTCTTTTGGGACAGCATAAAACAGTGTGTCCACAGTCCAAAATGGTGCTCTGAGAATATACGGCTTGTTTATTGTTCCTTTTCTTCCTATGCCGATTGCATCCGCTGAGTAGGACAGTGCCTAGTTTACACTTAACATATAACCGCTGGTTCCATAGACAGGAATGGAACCTCTGTCGAGATGCTTGTAATCTCTTCCGCTTCTCACATCCACAACATTCCCTAACTTACGCTGTTCCCAATCACCAGTAAAGCCTAGAAATCTGCGTTTTGGCTTACGCTCACCTTCAGCAGGAAACATCTCACTCAAAAGTGATTTTTTCAAGTTTTTTGCTTTCTCAAGCTTACGCTGATGAAGGGTGATGAGCGAATCAAGATTAAGAAAACAATCTCCAATTTGTTTTTGTTCTTCTTCATCCTGCGGTAAAAATAATTCAATATCTAAAAAATCATCTGCAGAAATATTAAGTAATCCATGGGTTCTCGCACCTTCGGAAGCTCGCTCTGCAACACCTTGATGCCACCGGTCTGTATCGAAAAAAACTGCTAGGAAATCACAATCAATTTCCTCATTGTTCTTAATACCGAAGACAATGTAGAGCGTCGATAAGACGCCTTTTTCATACAGATCAAGTCGTTTTACCGTGCCAAACGGGAATCCATCTGATGTACTTTTGTTATACGCAAATTCGCCTTTCAAAACTACGTAATAATTACTAATATCCCTGCTTGCAACTCTAGTGTTGAAATAAGTGATCTGGTCAACCAAACCATACTTAGCAGAGATAGTAAGAGGTAAGCTACATTCATTGTCGGTATTTTTTCTTGTAACTCGTTCGACTAAGTCCCCCAACTTACGCTGTTCCCAATCGAACTGTTTCCTACAAGATGTCTTGCAATAAGTCCGATCAGTCAAAAATCGGTATCTCAGAAGCATGCACATTATGAAACATTGAAATATCCAGTGGATTTTGAGTTGACGCTCCCCGGCTTTCAATGTTATGAGAGAAAGCGATAATCACATATAATAGTTGTAGGGCAAAAGATTATTCCGGCTTAATAGCTAGAAATGTTTTTGTTATCCCTAAATATTGAAATCACTCAAACCAAAATAACAGGAGCCATAAGAATGATCACCTCTGAAGAAATTAGACGTAGATTGTGGAACGGAGCGAATGAGCTTCGTGGCTCAATGGATGCCAGTCGATACAAGGACTACATGTTGGGACTTATGTTCTACAAGTTTCTGAGTGATAAGACCCTCGCGACATTCCGGACTACTGCCGGAAGCACAGCAGTGTCTGAAATGGCGTTGATGAGAGAATACAAGGAAGCTTGGGAGGCTTACGGCCACAGGCTTACCCAGTCAATACAAAGCGTTCAGGGCTACTACGTTTTACCCGATTATCTCTATCAGCGATGGCTTGAGGATATCAATACGGGGGATTTTGAGCTCCAAAAGGTGATTGACAGTCTCAATAATTTTGAGCGGACTATCGCGGTGTCAGAGGATTCGACAGAGTTTCAAGGCCTGTTTTCCAGTTCGACTCTCGATCTCACGGATTCGGCACTTGGTAGCAACCTTAATGAACGCAGCAAGAATATCCGTGCATTGATTCTTCTTTTCGCTGACCTGAACATGGTGGAACTCCAAGAAGGGGACGTGCTGGGGGATGCCTACGAATATCTGATTGGCATGTTTGCGATGGAGTCCGGGAAGAAGGCGGGTGAGTTCTATACGCCTCGCCAGGTCAGCGAAGTGATGGCCCAGATCGTCACGAAAACGCCCAATATCAGTTCAGTTTACGACCCGGCAGTCGGTTCAGGATCACTCTTGCTAACGGTCGGGAGACATTTGGATGAGGATGACCGAAAGAGACTGGATTATTACGGTCAGGAGAAGAACACAGCAACATACAACTTGACACGCATGAATCTGTTGCTCCATGGTGTTCGCCCTGAACGGATGAATATTCGCAATGCTGATACTTTAGCTGAAGACTGGCCGGAGGATCCTGATCGTCCTGGAGAAGGTGTTCAGTTTGATGCTGTCGTGATGAATCCGCCGTATTCTCTGAAGAATTGGAATCGGGCTGACATCAAGGTGAGCGATCCCCGCTTCGAGATTGCCGGCGTTCTGCCACCCAGTTCAAAGGGTGATTATGCTTTTCTTCTTCACGGTCTTTTCCATCTACGCCCGAGCGGGACAATGGCGATCGTTCTGCCTCACGGTGTACTCTTTCGAGGAGCCGCTGAAGGGCAAATTCGTTCGCGCTTGCTTGATAAGAACTACATCGACACGGTAATCGGTCTTCCCGCTAATCTCTTCACAAATACCGGTATACCTGTTGTCATTCTCGTGTTGAAGAAGAATCGTCCGCTGGGTGAACCAGTGCTCTTTATTGACGCATCCAAACACTTTATCAAAGTCGGCAAACAGAATGCTCTCCAAGAGAAAGATATTGCCAGAATCGTTGACACTTATGTTGGCCGGACAGAACTTAAGGGCTACAGTCACTTGGCCACTCGAGAAGAGATCATTGAAAACGAATACAATCTCAATATCCCGCGTTATATAGAATCCGATGCGCAAGAGATCCCGCATGATGTAGATGGGCACCTTTATGGAGGTATTCCGCGAGCTAATCTGGCGACACTGGAAATACTTCATTCATTACTTCCTGAGGTTTTGGACGAGGCGCTTATTGATGTGCGACCGGGTTACGTGAAGTTGACAAAATCAGTTGATGAAATCGGTCAGACAGCTTTAGCGAGTCCCGTAATACAAGACAAGATTGAAACATTACACCAGCAACTTGACCTCTTCATTGCTCGGTATTGGGAGCTGTTACGCAATATTCAAGATGTTTCTTATACATCCGACATCCGTGCATCGATGCTCGATGACATTAGGGACATTCTCGATGACTATCGTTTCACAAATTACTACGACGGCTATCAGGTTATTGCTGAACTTTGGAAGGATATGCTGGACAAAGATACTGAACTCATAGCCGGGAGTGACTTCTATAAAGTCTGTAGAACAAGAGAGCCGCGACTTGTTATGAGAGGCAGCGGGGCGAATCGTCGAGAAGAGCAGGACGGTTGGGTAGGGGCACTTATTCCAAATGAGCTGATTGAAGAAGAGCTGTTCCGTACCGAGCTCGAAGAAATAGAACAAAAACAATTAGAACTCAATGATGCTGAGACTGAGATCAACGAACTAGTTGAGGCGGCTAAAGTTGAGGATAGTGATGAGAATAATGCTCTCATCGATACATTAAAGAGAGATGCAAATGATGAACCTGGTGATGATTTTGACGGACGTGCAGTAAAAGAGGAATTGAAGCAGGTGGCTAAGGGGAGTCCTGAATTCAAACTGCTCAGACAGGTAGAAAAACTGCTTGCCAAACGTACAGCGACAAATCGTGAAATACGACAGCTCAAGAAAGAACTGGATAAAGCTGTTGACGACAGAATTCTTGAGTTAACGGATGAGGAAATTGATCATTTGGTGTTCAAAAAATGGTTTGGCGATCTCCATGAGGAGTTTACCGCCCTGATAGAAGCTCCTTTAAGAGCTGAGATCGCGACACTTGAGATGCTGAACGAGCGTTATTCAGAAACTTTAGACGACATTGATGCTGAAATTCGGGAAATGGAGCAGTTAATCGAGGAGATGCTCGGTGAAATGGTGGTGACCTATGAGTAAGAAAAGGTTAGTACCAAAGCGTAGATTCAAAGGTTTCACTGACGATTGGGAACAGCGTAAGTTTAGTGATATAGCAATAACTCGAAGAGGATTAACATACAAGCCAAGCGATATTCGAGAAAATGGAATTCGAGTACTGCGCTCATCAAATATTGACGAAGATGTTTTTGTTATTGGAACAGATGATGTCTTTGTCGACAAAAGTGCAATAAACATACCATTTGCAGAAGTTGGGGATATTTTAATCACTTCAGCTAATGGCTCTCTACGATTGGTTGGAAAACACGCAATAATCTACGGTTCTGACAATATCCCAATGGTTCATGGCGGCTTTATGCTAATCGCTTCGAGCACAAGCCCGTACTTTTTAAACGCTTCAATGGGATCATCTTGGTATGCTCGATTCATAAATCTATTCGTTGCGGGTGGCAATGGAGCTATTGGGAATCTTAATAAGAAAGATCTGGATGATCAAATAATACTAGTCCCCGCAAATGTTGAACAACAAAGAATCGGATCTTTTTTCCGCAACCTCGACCACCTCATCACCCTTCATCAGCGTAAGCTTGAGAAGGCAAAAAGCTTGAAAAAGTCACTCCTGAGTGAGATGTTTCCTGCTGAAGGTGAGCGTAAGCCAAAACGCAGATTTCCGGGCTTTACTGGTGATTGGGAACAGCGTAAGGCAAAAGACGTATGCTCCATCGGTACTGGAAAAAGCGATACACAAGATCAGGTAGCCGATGGCGCATACCCTTTCTATATTCGCTCTGATATTCCTGTACGAAGCGACAAATATCTGTACGATTGTGAAGCTGTTATTACTATTGGTGATGGTAACATTGGCAAGGTTTTTCACTATGTAAACGGGAAGTTCGATTTGCACCAAAGATGTTACAAAATGGCTGATTTTCGGGATATTTGGGGGCATTACTTTTACTACTTTTTCTCGACAAAGTTTTATGATAGGGCTATGAGAATGACAGCAAAAGCTACAGTCGATTCTGTCCGTCTTGAAATGATTTCTGAAATGGATATTTTGAAGCCAACCCAACTTGCCGAACAGACAATAATAGCTGAGTTTTTTTCTCACCTCGACCACCTCATCACCCTTCATCAACGTAAGCTGGAAAAGCTTCAAAATCTGAAAAAAGCGTATCTCAATGAGATGTTTATTTAGCTAGGAGCGTAAGTCATGGAGCTTAATCGGAAAACCGCATCGGAAAAGAACTTCCAGGAGAGTTTCGTCAACGAAATGATGAAATACAAGTGGGAAGCGCCTGATTTTCTCAATGGAAATATTCAGCGTGTTACTGTTGCGACTCTTATTAACCACTGGCGTCAAGAACTGAATCGAATCAATGCTGATCAGCTCGAGGGTTTTCCACTTACCGATGGTGAGTTTTCTCAGGTCATGGCGAAGGTTTCCCAGATTTCTAACAGTTTTGAGGCGGCTAAACTGCTGGCGATTGAAGAATCCAAGGGGAAGATCGACGGTATCTACCGTGATGACAATCCAAAGCTTACGCGCAAGCAAATCACCTTGACAATTTTCAAAAAAGCCGAAGTCCGCGGTGGAGACTCCAGCTATAAAATTGCCCGGGAAGTGCAGACAGACAATGGAAACCGCTTCGATATAATCCTTCTAATCAACGGGTTGCCTCTCATCAATATTGAGCAAAAGCGGACGGATAAACCGATCGAAGAAGCTTTCTACCAGTTCAAGCGCTATTACGAGGACGGCGAGTACACGAACAACTTCATGGCTTTCTCGCAAATGATGGTCGTAACGAGCGAGATTGCGACACGTTACTTTGCGACTCCAAAATCTCTCTCCGATTTCAGTTTGAGCTTTGTGTTCACCTGGGCGGATCGTCAGAATCGGCCTGTAAATGATTGGCGTCGGGTTATAGAACTTTTTTTGATGATCCCGATGGCGCATCAAATGGTCGGCGATTACGTGATCATCGACGAGGCGAGGGATGAAGAGAACAGACGACACATGATCATGCGTCCGTATCAGGTCTATGCGCTTCAAGCCATCGAGGGTGCCGCTTTCGGTTGGAACAATGATGGAGTACCACACGGCGGTTATGTGTGGCATACGACGGGATCGGGTAAAACGGTGACCAGCTTTAAGACTGCATTGTTCCTCGCGACGAGGGCAGGGTTTGACAAAGTCGTTTTTATGGTGGATCGTCGCGAACTGGACGCGAAAACGAGTGAGAACTTTAAGGCTTATGCGGCGTATGAACCTGTAACAGTCGATGACACGAAGCACACTTATCAATTGGCTAAAAGCATGATGTCTCCCAGAACGGGGATCATCGTCACAACGACTTTCAAGCTCCATAATCTGGTCAAAGATCTCGTTGAGAATGGCGACTACAGCCTTGCCGAGAAGAAGATTGTGTTCATCATCGATGAAGCGCATCGCACCACCATGGGCGATATGATGGTCGCCATTAAGGACTATTTCAAGAAAAACGGTCTGTTCTACGGATTTACCGGAACGCCGCTCTTTGATGAGAATCAAGCAGTGGGGCGGATTAACGAGAAGAGTGAGGTAATCAACACCACTGAAAAGCTCTTCGGTCCACTCCTGCACCAGTACACCATCGACGAAGCCATTGCGGACGGGAATGTCTTAGGCTTCCATGTTGATTACGTAAATACCGGCGAGTTCATTTCCTATGATGATCTCAGGGATCAGCTGATGGACAAAATGCTTAATGAAAAGCCTGAGCTTGGTGAACTGGAAGTCGAAAGGATTGTCAGCGCCTATTCTGAAGCGGAGGTAGAGGAAAAGGCATTCAGCGAAGGTCTCTTTGAATATCAAGATGAAACGCATATCCCTCGCGTGGTGGAGCGGATTCTAAATAATTGGGATTCACAGTCACAGGGACGTCAATTCAACGCGATTTTAACGGTCGCGTATCGCGATCGAGTCATTGCCTATTACAAAGAATTTAAGAAACAGTTGACCGAACGAGAAATGAATTTGAATGTTGCGATGACGTTCAGTTTCGGCGATGCGAACACCCCTGATCGTGTACCACCGGAAAAAATACAGGAAATGTTTAAAGATTACGCCTCTTTTACCGGCATTGAATTTTATGCCGGCGATAAGACTTTTGGTGAGGATGCGTACTTTGGTGATTTGGTGGACCGTTCAACGAGAGGCGGGAGCGGAAGAAATCCCAAGAATATCGACCTTATCATTGTTGCGCAACAACTGCTGACCGGTTATGACTCAAAGTATCTGAATACCCTGTACGTTGATCGTTCGTTGGAGTTGCATGGCCTGATTCAAGCGTATTCTCGAACGAATCGCATCTTTGGCAAGACTAAAGAATTCGGCACCATCATCAATTTCCAATTCCCAAGGCTCACAGAGAAAGCTGTCAATGAGGCATTGAGATTATACGGCAGCGGCGGAAAGAACAGTCGCGTCATCGTCGATAAATATCCGCATGCCGTCTCGAAATTTGCGCATAAAGTTAAAGATGTCATCTCAGCTCTCCCTAACCCGACTGAATGGGAAAGTCTGTTGGATGACGAGGAGAAACTTACTTACTTTATGCTGAGTTTTCGAGATGCTGCGGAGCAAATGAATCTTGTCCGTCAGTACTATGAATATGAGTGGAATGATTCGACTTTTGGCTTGTCCGAGTACACGTGGCTTCAGTACACCGGTGCCTATAAAAACATCAAAAAGAGGATAGAGCCGGGTTCAGGAGACGATCCCGTCATCAACCCATTGCCCGGAAAAACAAGGCTTGCTGCGACTCAAATCATTGATGCGGCGCACATCTTGAAACTCATTGGTGACAAAGTAATACCTGAGGGTGGTGTGCAGACCGTTGATGGAGAGACGCTTAGGATTATTTACGAACAGATTCAAGAGTTGAGCGATATGGGTGATCATGAAACGGCGCTCCTATTGCGTGAATTTGTAGACACTGAACTTATGGCGGGGAACGTGAGCAGTGAAATCCCATTTGATGAAGCTTATGAAGCGTGGAAGTCTAAGAGACTTACGTCACTAATCGATGAGTACGCCGATGAGTGGGGGCTGGATAAGAATTTATTGAAAAAGACGATAGAAGCTTATTCCCCCAGAAAGCCTGATTACGTCCCTTATATTGAGGAGCTGATTGAAACCGTGGATTATGAAAGCGCTAAAAAAGCGTCTATAGGGAGCCGACTGAAGCTGAACATGGAATTGATTGATAGTCTCCCGATGTTTGTCGGAGAGGTCAAAGAAAAATACGGAGACTAATTAGCTCAATTAATGTTTCTATCATGTATTGATGCTGTTTGTTTTTGAGGATTACTTGGGAACAGCGTAAGTTGGGGGAGGTATTTGATTTTTTACAGAACAACACCCTCTCTAGAGCAGAATTGAGCTTTGAAGGTGGAGTTGCTAAAAATGTCCATTACGGCGATGTCCTAATAAAGTTCGGTGATTATCTGGATGCTTCCAAAGCTGAGCTACCCTATGTTTTAGCACAGCATGTGGTAGACAATCTCAGAGGTTCTTTGTTGCAAAACGGTGATGTAATTATGGCTGATACAGCTGAAGATGAAACCGTCGGCAAATGTACCGAAATAGCGGGATTAAAGGGGGTTCCGACGGTTTCTGGACTTCATACCATTCCGTTAAGACCTAAGATAAAGTTTGCTCCCGGATATTTAGGATACTACATGAATTCAGGGTCTTACCATAATCAACTTATGCCCTTGATGCAGGGTATTAAGGTGACATCTGTTTCTAGGAGTGCAATCCGTAATACGGAAGTATTATTCCCTTCTACCATAGCAGAACAAGCTACTATTGGGGGATACTTCCTTCACCTCGACCACCTCATCACCCTTCATCAACGTAAGCATTTTTATCATCAGCGCAAACAAAATGAATGTTAAGTTCCTGTTTCAATAGAGACTAGAAATTGAACGCATAACGAGATCTACATCTTGGTTTTCTAGTTCTTGAATGATGTGAAGATAAGTTTTTTGCGTTGTGGTCATGCTTGAGTGACCAAGCCTTCTAGCAACACTTGCAATGGAAACACCTGCAAATAGTAGGAGTGAAGCATGGGTATGCCTTAGACCATGGATGGTAATTTGGGGTATTTTAGCCTGATGACAGCGTCTTTCTAAAATTCCGTTGACTGTGGAGTTATAGGTCTTTCCAGTTATAAAAATAGGTTGATCTCTTTGTTGACCTTTCAACAGTTCAAAAAACTGAATAACGGTTTGCCAGTCGATCTCAATCTTTCTTACCGATGATCTATTCTTTGTTGGCATAAATCCGCCATTTCCTTTGTAATCCCACGTCTTTGTGATTGAGAGTTTCTGATGCGTGAAATCGAAATCCTTTGGCGTGAGAGCTAGAGCCTCAGAAAATCGAATTCCTGTTTTGGCGATAAGAAGAATGAACCAATCCCAATTGATGTGAGGGGGCAAATCCAGCGTAGAGAGCAGACGCTGTAGCTCAAATTGATTAAGATACTTTTGCTTCTTCTCGCGAGGAGTTTTGCCTTTAATGATTGCTTTTCGGGTCGGGTCACGTTCTATGTAACCCTCATCGAGTGCGTCAAGAATCGCACCTTTCAGTTGATGGTGGAAGTCCATCGTAGTCTGACGCTCGTGCTCATCGGCATAGTCGTTAAGAAGCTGTTGATACGTAATGCGATTGAGATCACAGAGACGCAGATTGGGCGCAAGTTTCTGCAACCATTTGAGTGTCATGTGGTATTTTGCCATCGTAACATCGCGGATCGCTCCTTCTTTGTAGACAGAGATCCAGTGTTTATAAAAGCGATGAAATAGTTCATCTGGTCTGGTTAGTTGTAGCATAATTGTCCTCCCGAATAAGATGTTTGCGCTGATGAAGGTTCCATAATGGTAATAGATCGTAGAATGCTAATGATTGCTTACGTATCGACGCATTTTTATATATGGAATGTCTTCGGGAGGCGTCTGTAAAAATTTCTACCGCAGTTCAAGTCCTTCCGCGTTGTACCAAAGAAAGCCGTTCTCTGAACAATAGGCATCGATCTTCTTTGAAAGCTCTTGATCCGCCCCGTATTCAAGCAAATAGGCAGACAGCCCATAGTCTTTGACTTGTGCCAGATAATCCTTGAAATAAGCTGTCTCTTCTTCCGCTTGGACGCCATAGCTTTGATTGTCGAAATCGATAGAAGTAAAGACCGTTTCCTGATTAATGCCATCGAATAAGGAGCGGGCGATATCTTCCTCGATACATCTGGATACAAAAGGGTCGCCGCCGTTTATGATGAGCTTCAAATTGTACTGTCGCAACCCCTGCAAAATCGTACTAAGACCTTGGAAGATTTCTTCAGTCGGTCGGTAATAATAGACGTCGGTATTGTCGAGAAAGAGTCCGTCTAGCTCCATCTCGGTGTATTCTTTGCCCAGTTCGTCGATGATAAAGTTCTGCCATTCAGGAGAAGCGACGTCAACCCATCGCTCATCCGGCCAATCCTCGTACACTCCGAGCGTATATTCTCGAAATTGATCGAAGTAGGGACGATATTCCTCAAGAGCGCCTATGTTCAGGTAGCCGTATACAGTTTTGCCGGCATTGTGTAATTCTTTGATCGTTGTCGCTGAAAACTCCGACGGTTCGATCACGACAAGTTTGTATTGATCGAGTCTGGCAATTCCATCTTCATTTATGCCGAGAAAGACGCCATACTCATGAAGCTGCTGTGTTGCGCATCTGCCGAATAGGAAAGAAAAACAAATGAGTACAATGATCAGCAGTTTCTTCATGTTGTTAAACCTCTACACAAAACCCCAACGCACAAAGCATTTGTCCATCTG
>JGI24710J26742_10004701_pt1 | contig 11088 bp, 10 predicted proteins | sample BioPla2DNA2_FD_26742 | JGI IMG/M metagenome (IMG submission 26742) | reverse complement strand
TTGAAAAAGGAGGGGTAGGGTGGGGGTGAAGATTACCATAGCAGGGGAGAAAATTGATGGGGAGGGTGCCGGCGCTCCGGTAAAATCAATATTCTGAAAAGAGAGATTTATGGTATAATAGGGGTAGTAAAAAAGGAGGTTTTTTAAAGATGAGTGCAGGTGAGATCAACAGTGTCGCGGTTATTGGGGCGGGGAATATGGGTCACCAGATCTCCCTCTGTTGCGCCCTGGCCGGATTAGAGACAAGCTGTACCGATGTTAGCGAGGAGCAGCTGCAGGAAGCGGAGGCCTTTATGGAAAAGTATCTCTCCGGGCGGGTGGCCAAGGGGAAGCTCTTACCGGAGAGTGCCGACCAGGCGGCGAAACGGCTGCGCTTTACAACGAGCCTCGAAGAGGCGGTCCGCGAGGCCGATTTTGTTATTGAGGCGATCACAGAGAAGCTAGATTTAAAGAAAGATCTTTTTCGCAAGCTCGATCAGCTCTGTCCGCCGCAGACCATTCTGGCGACAAACAGCTCCTTTTTTGTCAGCTCGCTGCTGGCCGGGGAGACGAATCGTCCGGAGCTGGTCTGCAATATGCATTTCTTTAACCCAGCGCTGGTAATGAAGTGCGTCGAGGTGGTCAAGGGGCCGCACACCGCTGCGGAGACCGCCGAGGCGGCGATGGAGCTGGCGCGGCGGATGGGAAAAGAACCGGTACTGTTGCATAAAGAGATCTACGGGTTTCTGGTTAACCGGATCTTGCGTCAGATCATCGATGAGGCCCTCTTTTTACTCGATACCGGCGTCGCCTCCATGGAGGATATTGACAGCGCCGTGGTCAATGCCCTCGGGCACCCGATGGGTCCGTTTACCCTGATGGACTTGACCGGGATCGATCTGAGCTATCACTCTGCCATGGAGCGCTACCGGGAGACCGGCGATCCCGGCGACAAGCCTTCACCGACAGTAGTTGAAAAATATGTTAAGGGCGAGTGGGGCAGGAAAAAGGGTCGCGGTTTCTATAATTACGAAAAATAAGATCAGCCTGTCCAGGTCATCAGCGCCTCCCCGCAGGCATATCAATGTAGAAGTTAAGATGCCGGGGAGGGACGGTTGTGTATTCTGGGTGGACTACCTTAAGCGGAGACGAGGTTTCGCGCCGTCTCGGCGCGCTTCCGGAGATGGGGCTGACCGAGCAGGAAGCAGAAAAAAGGCGCTGCCGCTGGGGAGAAAATCTCCTGGCGGAGGGCTCCCGTCTTTCGCTCCCCCTGCTTTTCGTAAACCAGTTCCGGGACTTTATGGTCCTAGTGCTCCTCGGGGCCACCCTGCTGGCGGCGCTCCTGGGCGAGATTACGGATGCCCTGACTATTCTTGTCATTGTCCTGCTGAACGCCATTCTCGGGNTCATCCAGGAATACCGCGCGGAGCGCTCTCTGGAGGCTCTAAAAAAACTGGCCGCGCCGCGCGCCCGGGTGTTGCGGGAAGGAAGGCTGAAAGTAGTTCCCGCCGCCGATGTGGTTCCGGGCGACCTGGTTTACCTGGAAACCGGGGACCGGATCTGCGCCGACCTGCGCCTGCTTGAGGCCCAGGGCCTGACTGTCAACGAGGCTCCGCTGACCGGGGAGTCTGTGGCCATCCTTAAGCGGAGCAGCGCGCTCCCTCTTCCGGCCGTCTCTCCGGGTGATGCTGAGAATATCGCTTTCAGTGGGACCGAAGTGCTGGCCGGGCGGGGGCGGGGCCTGGTTGTGGCCACGGGGATGCAGACAGAGATCGGCCGGATTGCCCACCTCATTACAGAGGCGGAGAGCAGTATTACTCCCTTGCAGGCCCGCCTGAGCCGGCTCGGTAAAATTCTGGTCTGGGTCTGCCTGGCGGTCTGCGCGGGGATGACCTTGCTCGGGGTGATCCGGGGCGAACCGCCTTACGCCATGCTTATGGCCGGGATCAGCCTGGCGGTTGCCGCCATTCCCGAAGGCCTCCCGGCCATTGTGACCGTCTCCCTGGCCCTGGGAGTGCAGCGGATGATCCGCCGCCAGGCGATCGTCCGCCGCCTTCCGGCGGTGGAAACCCTCGGCTCGGCGACGGTGATCTGCTCTGACAAGACGGGGACCCTTACAGAGAACAGGATGAGCGTTAGTCGCATCTTAACCGGGGATTCTCTTTACCAGTTTCCCGGATCTCAATTTCAACAAAAAATAGAGCAGGGTCCCGGCTGGAAGAAGGTCTCTCTGCCCCGGGACGGAGCCCTTCATCTCTCGCTCTTTATTGCCGCGCAGTGCAACAACGCTTACCGCGAAGGTGCCGCCTACCGGGGTGATCCCACCGAGGCGGCCCTGCTCGAAGCCGCCGCTGCAGCTGGAATCAATCCCCATCCCTGGCTCAGGGAGCGGGAGTATCCTTTCTCTTCGGAACGAAAGATGATGAGCGTGATCCAGCGGGGCCGTGGCCGCCGCCGTCGGCTCCTGCTCAAGGGGGCTCCCGAGATAGTCCTTGAGCGCTGCCGTTATTACCGCTCCGACAAAGACGGCATCGTCCCATTAACCGCGGCCAAGCGAAAGGAGCTGCTGGCCCAGCTCGAGAGCATGGCCGGGCTGGCGCTGCGCCCCCTGGCGGTGGCCTTCCGCGAGCTCCCGGCGGCCCCGGCCGGGGAGGCCGCTGCCTCTGCGGAAAGGGCCGAGGAGGTCGAAAGAGAGCTGGTCTGGGCCGGTCTGTTTGGGCTTGAAGATCCGCCGCGCCCCGAAGTGCTACCGGCTATCCGCCTCTGCCGCCGTGCCGGTATCCGGGTGGTCATGATCACCGGTGACCACCGCTCCACGGCCGAAGCGGTCGCTCGCCGGCTGGAAATTTTAAAACCCGGCGGCCTGGTGCTAACCGGCGGGGAGCTCAATGCGATCGATGACCGGCAACTGCTGAGGATTATCGGCCAGGTGCAGGTCTTTGCCCGGGTCACCCCTTTTCATAAATTGCGTATCGTCCGCGCATTTAAGAAACGCGGTGAAGTAGTGGCCATGACCGGCGACGGGATTAACGATGCCCCGGCCGTGAAAGAGGCCGATATCGGCATCGCCATGGGGCTTACAGGGACCGATGTCACCCGCGAAGCCGCTTCGTTGATCCTTGGTGATGATAATTTCAGCACTATCGTCGCCGCGGTGGAAGAGGGACGCAATATCTACAGCAATATTCGCAAATTTATCCGCTTCATGCTGGGCTGTAATACCGGCGAGGTGCTGACCATGCTTCTGGCGGTGGCCGGCGGGCTACCNCTGCCGCTGCAGCCGATTCAGATCTTATGGATCAACCTGGTTACNGACGGCCTTCCGGCGTTGGCCCTGGGCGTGGACCCCCCCGAGGAGGGGCTGATGAAATCTCCGCCGCGCCGCCGCGATGAGGGGCTTTTCAGCCGGGGCCTGTGGGGGAAGCTGCTTTTGCGGGGCATCCTCATCGGGGCGGTGACAGTATCCCTGTTCAGCCTGGCCCTGGCTGCCGGAGAGGTGATAGCGAAGGCGCAGACCATTGCTTTTGCTGCCCTGATCACGGCACAGCTGGTCTATGTTTATGACTGCCGCAGTGAAGAGGCTGCTTATCAGAAGCACCGCCGCCGTAATATCCTCCTTGATGCCGCCGTGCTCTCTTCTTGCCTGCTGATGGTGGTTGTAATCTACCATCCCCTGTTAAGCGTCTTTTTTGGTACCGTAGCCCTCTCTGCAGGCGAGTGGGCGGTTGTCTGCTGCGCTGCTTTCCTGCCGGCCCTGGTAGATCATGCTTTTTCATCGGTAAAAGAGCGATTCGACCGGTTTTCCCGTCAAAAAGCTTCCGATTATCCTTAAATTATCTTGAGTTAGAGCAGGTGAGGTGTTAAGATAAGAGATAAAGCAACCGGGCCTGTGCTATCAAAGAAAGCGCCTTGTTGCTGATGCGCGAACATACTTAAAGGATTACCAACCTATTATGCCCGATCAGCGAAAGAGAGGCTAAAGCGATCTTGCCGAGGAGTATGACCGGTTACGGGCGGGGAAGTTGTACCGGGCCGACCTTTAGCATTACCGCCGAGCTACGCTCGGTAAACCACCGTTATACCGATTTCTTTTTAAGGGTTCCCCAGGAGTTTTATCCCTTTGAAGACCGTATCCGGCGCCTGTTGCAGAAAGAGATCGGGCGGGGCCGGGTTGAGGTTAATATCGTCCTGCACGGCTCACCGTCCGGTGAAGAGGAACCGGCGGTAAACGAGCAGCTGGCGGCCGCTTATTACCGGGTTCTGGAGAGCCTGGCCGAGCGTCTTGATCTTCCCCTGGAGATCGGCGTGGGCAACCTGATGCAGCTGCCCGGGGTGCTGGAGCTGCCGGAATCCACACCAGCCGGCGAGAGTCTCTGGCCCTTTCTGGAGAAAGCGTTACAGGAGGCCCTGGAGAGGCTGGTAGAGCAGCGCATTGCAGAAGGACGTAATCTTTCCCGGGATCTGGCAGCCCGGCTGGCAGATCTTGAGGTGCTGGTCAAGGAACTTGCTGCCCTTACGCCCGTAGTTCTTAAGGAGCAGAAACTTCGCCTGGAGAGCAGGCTCCAGGAGATGCTGGTGGACAGCTTTGATGAAAGCAGACTGCTCGTGGAATGCGCGGTCCTGGTTGAGAAAATGGATATTAATGAAGAGCTAGTCCGGCTGAGAAGCCATCTAAAGGCATTTGGCGGAGCCCTGCAGCTGAACGAGGGCCCTATCGGACGCCGCCTTGATTTCATTGCTCAGGAGATCTTTCGCGAAATTAACACGGTCGGGGCCAAAGCCCAGGATTACCAGCTGGCCGCCCTGGTAGTGGAGATAAAGACTGAGTTGGAGAAGATGCGGGAGCAGATTCAGAACATCGAGTAAGGAGCAAAATGAGTAAAGGGGTTGGTGTGGGTGTCCATAAAGTTAATCAATATCGGGTTTGGTAATATTGTTGCCGCGGAGCGGATTGTTGCCATCGTCAGCCCCGAATCGGCGCCGATTAAAAGATTAATCAGCGANGCGAGAGACCGGGGTATTCTCATCGATGCNACCTACGGCCGCCGCACCCGGGCCGTGATTATTGCCGACAGCGGTCACGTTGTCCTTTCGGCGGTACAGCCCGAGACGGTCCGGCATCGCNTGCAGACAAGCAACNCCGGTTCAAANGAGGAGAGCANTTAAATTACTTTTACCCAGGAGGGTGAACGATGGCTGCAGGGCTGCTGGTAGTTCTCTCGGGTCCTTCGGGGGTAGGCAAGGGTACCGTCTGCCGGCGGCTTTTACACTTGAGACCGTCTTTACAGCTTTCCAGATCGCTGACGACCCGGCATCCCCGGCCCGGCGAAGAGGACGGCCGGGATTATGATTTTACTACGCTGGCCCGGTTTCAGAAATTAATTTCGAACGATGCTTTTTTGGAGTGGGCCGTCGTTTACGGTCATTATTACGGGACTCTTCAAAAGACGGTTGAAGAAAGCCTGGCCCGGGGCACGGATCTTTTACTGGAGATAGATATCCAGGGTGCTCTTCAGGTTCGCCGCCGGCTTGCGGAGGCTGTCCTGGTATTCCTGGCGCCTCCCTCGATGGAGGCGCTGCGCACGCGTATTGCCGGCCGCGGCACCGAAGATGCGCTTCATATCAACCGCCGCCTGCAGGAGGCACAGCATGAGCTGGCGGCCTATCATCTCTATGATTACCTGGTCGTAAATGATCGGGTCGAAGATGCTGCCGCTTCGATTAGCGCGATCATCGAAGCGGAAAAATGCAAAGTCAGCCGCGGCGCCAGGCCGCCCGGCTGGGGAGGTGATGAAAGGTGATCTATCCCTCGATTGATGAACTGTTACAGCGGGTTGACAGTAAATATACTTTGGTTATCGCCGCGGCAAAACGCGGACGCCAGCTGCGGGACGGGGCCACGCCGACAATCGACTGCGATTCTCGCAAAGAGGTTACTGTTGCCCTTCACGAGCTTAATGAAGGCAAAGTAAAGATCGAGCTGCCCCCGTGCTGCGGCCGCAGCGGCAGTAACAGGTAAGGAGCTAATAAAATGTATTTACTGGGGGTTACTGGCGGTATCGCTGCTTACAAGGCGGCGGAGCTGGCCCGGCTCTTTGTGCGTGATGAAAAAGAGGTCCAAGTGGTGATGACCCCCGGGGCTACCCGGTTTATCACCCCGCTGACCTTTCAGACGATTACCGGCCGTCCGGCTCTGGTCGACCAGTTCTGGGTTTCCGAGGGGGAGAAGGTGCGCCATATTGATCTGGCTGGAGCCGCCGAGGTGATCGTGGTGGCCCCGGCTACGGCCAACACCCTCGGGAAGATGGCCGCGGGGATTGCGGACAACCTTCTGACCACGGTCTACCTGGCCGCCCGTTGCCCCGTGGTCCTGGTTCCTTCGATGAACGAGCAGATGTACTTGCACCCGGCGGTTCAGGAGAACCTGGCCCGGCTGCGTAAACACGGCTGCCAAATCATGGAGCCGGCCAGTGGAGAGCTGGCCTGCGGGGTCTCTGGAAAAGGGAGGATGCCCGAACCGCGGCAGATCGCCGCTTTTGTCAGGGCGGTTCTGACCGGAAAAGATTACCAGGGGGTGCGTGCCCTGGTGACCGCCGGACCGACGCGAGAGCCGCTTGACCCGGTCCGCTTTATCAGCAATCGCTCCACCGGCCTGATGGGTTATGCCATCGCCCGCGCCCTTGTCGAGAGAGGGGCCGAAGTGATCCTGGTCAGCGGGCCGACCGCGCTACCCTGCCCCGCAGGAGCCGAACCGGTTGTGGTCGAGACGGCCGCGCAGATGTATACGGCGGTGGTAGAGCGCTTCGAGGAGTGTGACCTGGTTATCAAGGCGGCGGCGGTGGCCGATTACCGTCCGGCCGCTGCCGCGGAGCAGAAACTGAAAAAGGAGTCTTCTCGAACCATGCTCGAGCTGCAGCCGAACCCTGATATTCTAGAGGAGCTGGGCCGCCGCAAAGGCGAACGTATCCTGGTTGGCTTCGCCATGGAGACGGAGCAGGCTGAGGTACATGCCCGGGAGAAACTGCAGCGAAAAAACCTCGACCTGATTGTGCTTAATGATCTTACCGTACCCGGCGCTGGTTTTGCCTCTTTGACCAACCAGGTCTGCATTATTAACCGGGAGGGGCAGGCTGAGAATCTGCCGATGATGCCTAAAGAGCTTCTGGCGCACCGTATCCTCGACCGGGTTCGCCCGCTGCTCTCCGCCCATTCGGGCGGCGCCTGACGGCCGATCGGGCCTTTGCCCGGCCCTTACATCAGCCCGCCGAACAGCTGCGGGGTGATAAAGATCTCAATTAGGGCGGCGCCGAGAAGTAGAGCTACCACCAGGGGAATCACCGAGATAACCTCTTTCCAGATATATTTGAAACTTTGCCGGCGCGTCATCTCCGGCAGGGGGGTGGCGACACAGTGAAAACCGAATTTCAAACCGAGGGCGCCGCAGAGAAAGACCGCCGAAAGCTCAAAGATGCCGTGCGGCAAAATTCCTAAAAAGATCATCGCCGGGATCGACCCCCCCGTGGCCTGGTATGAAGCGGCGACGACACCGAGAATATAACCGTTGGCAAAGAGGGTGATCAGTGGAGAGATGCCTGCAAGTACCCCCAAAAAGAGCATCTGGATCATGGTGATAAAGTTATTCAGAAAAACAAGTAGCGCTGAGATTAGCGGGGGGTTATCCAGGATCAGGTTGAAGAGCTGTTCCAGCCCGTCGAGCTGCTCTTCAAGCCCGGGAAGAGTTTCGACATGGTAAGCACCGCTCAGATAGGAGCAGAGAGATCCGACTAAAAAAATAACCGCGGCCATAATCAGCCAGTTTCGATTTTGCCTGAGCACGTCTTTAACCGGCATGAGGAGGGAAAACACTGACATCAACCTTTCTTTATTTGTTGTCTTGCCCATTATCGCATTTATTTTATCAAAACCGGCCTTCTTTGTTAATCATAAAAAATGAAGAAATATGCTGAAATCATTATTGATCTGATTAGTGACGCGGTTGACCGCCCCTTCGATTATCGGATTCCGCCTCGTTTGCAAGGGCGGGTTGTTCCGGGGTCGGCCGTGCGGGTCCCCTTCGGCCGGCGCAATTACCAGGGTTACGTGATCCGCCTGAAAGCAGAACCGGCGGTAACCGATCTGCGCGAGATCAGCGCCGTGGAAGGAAGCGAGCCGCTGCTGCAGGAAGAGCAGCTGGCCCTGCTCCACTGGATGGCGCACCGCTACTATTGCCGCAAGATCGAGGCTATCCACACTATCTTGCCCGCGCCGTTTCGCCGGGGGCGCCCGTTGACGCCCCGGGTCCTGGCTCCGACCCCGGCCGCGGCGGAAGCGGATCTTTCGCGGGCTCCCGCGCAGCGCCGGGCGCTCTCCTTGTTACATAAATATGGCCCGCTGCCACGGCGGGAGTTGACCGGCCTGGGCGTGCGCAGCGAGACGCTGCGCACCCTGCAGGAGAAGGGGCTTCTCGAGGAGATCACCGCTACGGCAGCTACAATCAGGCCGGGGGATGCGCTGGGCAGCGGGACAGCCGCCACCGCCCCGCTGCCGTTAAAAGCAGAGCAGGAGCATGTCTTTAACAAGCTCTGCTCTGCTCTCGACGGAAGAGGCCCCGAAAAGATGCTCCTACACGGGGTCACCGCCAGCGGTAAAACCGAGATCTACCTGCAGGGGATCGCCCGCTGCCTGGAGCAGGGGCGGGGGGCGCTGGTGCTTTTTCCCGAGATCTCGCTGACACCGCAGATGATCGAGCTTTTTAACGGGCGTTTCCCCGGCCGGGTGGCGGTGCTGCACAGCCGCCTTACCACCAGGGAGAGAACGGAACAGTGGCAGCGGATTCGCCTCGGAGCGGCGCCGGTAGTCCTGGGAGCGCGCTCCGCCGTCTTCGCTCCCCTGGAGAAGATCGGCCTGATCGTAATCGATGAAGAGCATGAAACCAGCTACAAGCAGGAAGAGGCTCCGCGCTACCATGCCCGGGAGGTGGCCTGGTGGAGAGCGCGCTATCACGANGCTCTTTTGCTGCTGGGTAGCGCCACCCCTTCGTTGGAGAGCTACTACGAGGCGGAGCAGGGCCGGTNGCAGCTTCTCGAGATGAGCACGCGGGTGACCCCCTCTGACCTACCGCCGGTTCACGTCGTCGATATGCGCGAAGAGATGCGCCAGGGACATCGCCAGATCTTTAGCCGGCTTCTCCTGGCCGAGCTCGAAGAGGTCCTCGGGCGGGGGGAGCAGGCGCTACTCTTTTTAAACCGGCGTGGTTTTGCCGGCTTTATCCTCTGCCGCGAGTGTGGCTACGTTGTCCGTTGCCCCCATTGTGCCGTCGCCATGACCCTACACCTGGACCGGAGGCGGATGCTCTGTCACTACTGCTCGCACGAGACCTCTATGCCGCAGAGCTGCCCCGAATGCAAAGGGATTAAAATTCGCCACTTTGCCGCCGGGACCCAGCAGGTCGAGAAAGAAGTGCGGAAGCTTTATCCGCAAGCCTCCCTGGTGCGCATGGATAGCGATACCACCTCGGCGCGGGGTTCCCACCAGCGTCTCTACCAGCACTTTCGCGAGGGGAAGGCCGATATCCTCATCGGCACCCAGATGATCGCCAAGGGCTTCGATTTTCCCCGCGTCACCCTGGTCGGAGTAGTCACCGCGGATACTATCCTTAACCTGCCTGATTTTCGCGCTGCCGAGCGCACCTTTCAGCTTCTTACCCAGGTCTCCGGGCGCTCCGGCCGGGGCCACGGCGGGGGAAAGGTTATTGTCCAGACCTATCACCCGGCCCATTATAGTATCCAGACGGCGGCAAAGCACGATTACCGCTCTTTTTACTCCGCCGAACTGGAGCGGCGCCGGGCCCTGCTCTACCCACCCTTTACCGACCTGGTCCGTTTTCTCCTGAGCGGCACGGATGAGGCGGCCGTCTGGGAGGCGGCCGGGCAACTCTGCGCCCTGCTGGAAGAGTGCCGGGGGGAGGCGGAGCTTTTAGGGCCGGCCCAGGCTCCGCTCTACCGCTTAAAGGCGGTTTACCGGGTCCATGCTATCCTGAAAGGGGAGAGGCTGGCCGCCGCCGCGCCGCGGCTGCGAAAAGTGATGCAAGAATTTCGCCTTCAGAAGCACTCCCGGCCGGTGCGGCTGACAGTGGATTTCAATCCGCAGATGGTGCTATAATGGGTGGGGAGGTGTTCCTTTGTGGCCATCCGGAGAATTTTTAAGGGTAATCATACCGTGCTGCGCAGCCAGGCCCGGCCGGTTAAAAAGGTCGATCAAGCTATTATCACCCTTCTTGATGATATGGCCGAAACAATGTATGAATACGAAGGCGTCGGTCTCGCTGCCCCCCAGATCGGCATTGCCAAGCGGTTGATCGTCCTCGATCCCGGGGAGGACCACCTGATGAAGCTGATTAACCCGCGCTGCATCGAGATGGAGGGGGAGGAGAACGGTGTTGAGGGATGCCTGAGCATACCGGGTATTTTTGGGGAGGTTCCCCGCGCCTTCCGTGTGCAGGTGGAGGCGCTCGACCCCGGCGGAAACTTGATTCAGATCGAGGCGACGGGATTTCTTGCCCGGATTTTACAGCACGAGATCGATCATCTTAATGGAATTCTTTTTCTCGACCGGGCCATCCGGCTGGTCGACCCCGCGGAGAGGCCGGAGGAAGAGAGGGCATGAAAAAATTGAAGCTTCTCTACATGGGGACCCCACATTTTGCCCTACCCTCGCTGGAGCAGCTCTACCACAGCGACCACCTGCTTGTCGCCGTGGTCACGCAGCCGGACCGTTTCCGCGGCCGGGGAAAGCTGCTGCGCCCTTCTCCGGTAAAACAGTGGGCCCTGGAGCGCGATCTTCTGGTGCTTCAGCCGGAGACGCTCAAAGAGGAGGCTTTTCTCCGGAAGGTTGCGGAGATCGCTCCGGACCTGATCGTGATCGTGGCTTATGGTAAGATCCTGCCTCCCCGACTACTGCAATTGCCGCCGCACGGCTGTATCAACCTTCATGCTTCGCTGCTTCCGGCTTACCGCGGGGCGGCGCCGATCGAGCGCGCCGTGATCGACGGGGTGCCTGAGACCGGCGTTACGGTGATTACGGTTGCTCCGGAGCTGGATGCCGGGGATA
>JGI24710J26742_10004697_pt1 | contig 11093 bp, 8 predicted proteins | sample BioPla2DNA2_FD_26742 | JGI IMG/M metagenome (IMG submission 26742) | reverse complement strand
ACAAGTAAAGAGATCAGAATTAGAGCTAAGGCAAGCCAGGAAATAGAAGCTTATTTAGGAAATTTGAATTTGTCGCACTAATTCGGACAAGTCGGGAGATTGGCTTCAGGGTTAGCTATGCCGCCAGCATTCAGCCTTGTCTTCGTATTGCCATAGAATGAAAGCCCGGCTATACTGCCCCAAGAGCCATTCGAACCCAGATAGCGCCGGTAACGATAAGAACGGAATGGAATAAGCGTGATTATCGGCACTATGGCCGAAATGTGTTTTTTCATCAGTATAATAATTTCAAGGACCTACGTCGGTTATTAATCAGGTTTACTTGTTAAGTTAATGACAGTCATCATACGCACTCATCTTCGCAGATGAACAAGCAATAATGCAATGTCATTTAACTATCTATCCTTTGCAAACGTAAATAATTATTTAAATATAGAGATACGTTTCTTATATTTTTCGATACAACTTTAACATTATTTAACCTTATAGTTGCCCTGACATGGTTATTCAGTTTTGATTTTTTGGGAGTCTCAATGCGGGAAAGGGTAAAATTTAGCTGCTGTGGATTGCCGACTGCAGGACCTCGCTCAGAGTGGGGTGCGCATGAATGACAGCCTTCACATCTTCCAGTGTCGCTCCGACATTCATCGCCGTTACAAACTCATGGATAAGGTCCGATGCATGGGCGCCCATAATGTGAGCGCCTTCTATCTTGCCGTCCTCCCCGACTATCAGCTTACAATAGCCGTCGGTCTCGTCCATTGAGACCGCCTTGCCGTTGGCGCGATAGAAGGACTTAAGGCAGCGTACCTGAAGACCCTGCTCCTTGCACTGCTCCTCGGTCAGGCCCACCGAAGCAACTTCGGGCATGGTGAAGACTGCCGCCGGAATGAGGTCAAACCGTATGTTGTCAGACTTTCCGCAGATGGCGTTCAGCGCACGGCAGCCCTGGAATATGGCGGCATGAGCCAACATTGTGCCTCCCGTAACATCTCCTATAGCCAGTATATCGGGAGCCGATGTCTCAAACTTTCCGTTAACGGTTATGCCGTGTCGGGTATATTTTACACCTGCGGCTTCAAGGTTCAGTCCTTCGACATTGGGAAGGCGGCCTACAGCCATAAGCACCTTGTCGGCGCTGACGGTAAACTCTTTCTCCTTTTTGATATAGGTAACTCTGCCGTCATTGATACCTGTAACCTCGGCCTGCACCTCAATGTTTATGCCCCGTTTGGAGAGTGTCTGTCTGAGCCGCTTTGCCAGATCGGAGTCAAAACGCGGCAGAATGTTGGGGCAGAACTCAAGAACCGTCACCTCGCAGCCAAAGCTGCGGAAGATTGAGGCGAACTCAAGTCCTATAACGCCGCCGCCTATCACGCAAAGGCTCTTAGGCAGGTCGGTCAGCTCCAGCATCTCTTTCGATGTAAGACAACTCCCGGCACCCGGTACGGGAAGCGAGCCCGACACCGAACCTGCAGCTATGATTATCTTGTCGGCGCTGTATTCAGTGTCATTGCAGATAACGGTACGGGGATCTTTGAAACGGGCCTTACCGTATATCACCTGCACCTTTTTGAGCAACATCTCCACACCGCCTCTCAACTGCTCCACCACAGCCTGCTTACGGGTCATAGCCTGCGTCAAATCGGGCTTGACATCCAATCCGGCTCTGCGGTTACGCTCAATCAATTCGGCATAATGGCAGAGTGTCTTGGTGGGTATGCAGCCTTCGTTGAGGCAGGTGCCTCCCAGCGGTCCTTCGGTTATGAGAGTCACCTCAAATCCGCACTCCACAGCCTCCAGAGCGGTCTCGTAACCNCCGGGACCTCCTCCAATTATCANCAGCCGCATGCGTCCTGAAATTTGAGTATGAGATTACGCGCAGCGCCGGTTTCNTCGGGTCGGGATACCGGCGTNTTATGAGGNGCATCATGAAGTATATCGGGATCCTCGGCAGCTTCGGCGGCAATCTTGCGCATCGCCTCTATAAAGCCGTCAAGGGTCTCCTTAGACTCGGTTTCGGTAGGTTCGATCATCATGGCCTGATGGAACAACAGGGGGAAGTAGATGGTGGGTGCATGATAGCCAAAGTCAAGCAGACGCTTAGCCACATCGAGAGTAGCGGCGCCCTTTTTGCCATCGCGCGCTCCGTCGTTTATCAGTCCGTCAAAGACGAACTCATGCTTACAGATTGTCGTTACAGGCAGTTTGTAGAGGTCTTTGAGTGACTCCTTTATGTAGTTGGCATTCAGGGTGGCCAGTCGGCCGCACATCTTCACATTCTCACGTCCCAACATCAGAATATAGGCGTAGGCACGCAGAATGACCCCGAAATTNCCNTGGAATCCCGATACGTTAACGTCAATGAAGGGGGTCAGNTTCTCACAGACTCCCACCGGGCCGCTTCCGGGGCCTCCGCCTCCGTGAGGCGTAGAGAAAGATTTGTGCAGATTCAGATGCAACACGTCAAATCCCATATCGCCGGGACGCACCGTTCCTATGAGCGGATTCATATTGGCTCCGTCGTAATAGAGCAGGCCGCCTGCGGCATGTACCAGATAGGCTATCTCCTTTATATCCTTCTCGAAAAGTCCCAGTGTATTGGGATTGGTCATCATTATTCCGGCAATAGTGTCATCGAGCAGAGGCTTGAGGTCATTCACATCGACCAGCCCCTGCGCATTGGACTTTACCTCCACCACATCAAGTCCGCAGACTGCGGCACTGGCGGGGTTGGTGCCGTGAGCACTGTCGGGCACTATTATGCGGGTGCGGTTGGTGTCGCCGCGCGAGAGATGGTACTCACGCATTATCATCAGTCCGGCCAGCTCGCCGTGTGCACCGGCACAGGGCTTGAAGGTGAACCGTTTCATACCGGTTATTTCGCACAGTGCCTTGTCTATACCCTTATATATCTCATCTACACCCGTAAGATTTGTCTGACACGGATGCAGAGCCGCGAATGCGGGCATAGAGGCAATCTCTTCGTTTATCTTGGGGTTATACTTCATTGTACAACTGCCCAGCGGATAGAATCCGGTGTCAACGCCGAAATTCATCTGGCTCAGGTTGGTGTAGTGACGCACTACATCGACCTCGCTGACCTGCGGCAAGCCGGGCGGCACCTCTCTCCTTAAGGAAGCAGGTATGGAATCGGTTCCGGCACATTTTTCACATACCGACGGCAGGGAATAACCTATGCGGCCGGGTTTGGACAGTTCGAATATAAGTTTATCGTAATATTTCATTGTTCTCTTTAGTTTTGGCCTTAATCAAATCAGTGCATTCACAAAAGCGTCAACATCGGCTTTGGAGCATTTCTCGGTGGCACAAAAACTGACGTAACCGTCCTCGGTCTCAAGAGCTCCGAAAAATCCCGAATCAGCCAGTTTCTGCTGCAAGTCGGCTGCCGGCACCAGAGGTTTCAAGACAAACTCTTTTATGAACGGCGAATCGGGGAATACCGCCTCGAACTTGCCTGTCTCCAACAGTCTGCGCTGCAAATAGTGAGCACGCCGATAAGAGAGGTCGTTGACCTGTTTAAGCCCCACGGGGCCCATCAACGAGAGATAGATTGTTACCCAAAGCGCCATAAGGCTCTGATTTGAACAGATATTGCTGGTGGCTTTCTCGCGGCGTATATGCTGTTCGCGGGCCTGCAATGTGAGTACGAATGCACGGCGTCCCTCCTTGTCAAGCGTCTGGCCCACTATACGTCCGGGCAGCTTGCGCATATGCTCCTTTAAGCAGGCCATAAAGCCCAGATAGGGGCCTCCGTAAGAGAGAGGTATGCCAAGCGGCTGCGCGTCGCCTACGGCGATATCGGCTCCCCACTCGGCAGGTGTCTTGAGAACCGCCAGTGCAGAGGGGTCGCAATAGACGGTAAGCAGGGATTTATCGGCATGTAAGGCATCGGCAAACCCGCTCAGATCCTCGATTATTCCGAAACGGTTTACCGAGGGCACAATGGCTCCGGCTACATCGCCCTGAGCAATCAGCGTCTTGAGCGAGGCTTTTGAAGTCTGTCCGCCCTCCCGGGCTATCTCCTTGACGGTCACTCCGTAATACTTTGCATAGGTAGCTATCACTCCCCTTACCTGCGGCAGGAGGGTGTTCGATACCAGTATGGTATTTCTCTTCTTGGTCTGAGCCACGCACATGCGCATAGCCTCGGCTGCGGCAGTAGGACCGTCATACATCGAGGCATTGCTCACATCCATTCCGGTAAGAGCGCATATCATGCTCTGATATTCGAATATGTAACGCAGCGTACCCTGTGAAATCTCACACTGGTACGGGGTATAGGCTGTCAGAAACTCACTGCGCTGAGTTATATAGGATATAACGGCAGGCGTGTAGTGGTCATATGCTCCCGCCCCCGCAAAAACCTTCAATTTGGGATTTTTGGCAGCCAGACCTTCAAAGAAATCGCGTACCTCCTGCTCGGTCATAGCCTCCGGCAGGTCGTACTCGCCTTTGTACATATAATCGGCCGGAACATCACTGTACAGGTTATCAATACTGTTTACGCCTATGCGTTTCAGCATGGCGCTTATATCCTGTGAGGTATGGGGGAAATAGTGAAAACTCGACATTACTCCTCTATCATTGCTTTATAGGCCGATGCATCCATCAGGCTGTCAAGTTCGGCGGGATCACTCATGCGGATCTTGATTATCCAGTTTGCAAATGCATCCTCGTTGACCAGTTCCGGACCGTCAACCACAGCCTCGTTCACCTCGACCACTGTTCCGCTTACCGGACTGTAGAGGTCGCTGCTGGCCTTCACACTCTCCAAAGCTCCGAATTCTTCGCCCTTCTGAAACTCATCATCAACATCCGGGCAATCGACATAGGTTATCTCGCCCATCTCTTTCTGTGCATAATCCGTCACTCCGATGACTGCAATGTCACCTTCTACCTTAACCCACTCATGAGTATCACAATACTTGAGTCCTTCTATTATCTTGCTCATATTTTGAAATAATTTTAATCCGATATAAATTAAATTGAAAACCTATTTTTTATAGTTTGCCTGATAGAAACGTTTTTTTACTACCTTGCCGGGGAATGTCTTCTTGCGGATGCGTATCCATAGCGGGGTATCGAGAGCNGCATANTCCGGTTTGACCAGTGCAAAGCAGATGCTCTTTTCGAGCGTTATGCTGTGATAGCCCGTTGTAACCTCACCTACCTGAGTGCCGTCCTCCAGCTCCACGGGGTAAGCGTGACGGGGTATGGCGCGATCCTCTATCTCAATTCCCACAAGCTTCTTTTCAACTCCGAGCTCCTTATGCGTAACCAGAGCTTCACGGCCTATGAATTCGGCCTTATCGAGTTTGCAGAACATTCCAAGACCGGCCTCAATGGGGCTTATCTTGTCCGAAAGCTCGTTGCCGTACAGCGGCAGACCGGCCTCAAAACGGAGAGTGTCACGGCAGCCCAGACCGCAGGGTTGTACGCCGGCCTTGAGCAGCATATCCCAAATTTCACGGGTGCCGGCCGGGTCTGTATAGAGCTCAAAACCGTCTTCACCCGTGTATCCGGTACGACTTATGATAAGACGGCTGCCTTTCCATACGGAATTGTAGTATTCATAAAACCCAAGCTCCCCAGCCTCTGTCAGACCAAGCACGTCAATGAGCGTCTTCTCGGCTTCGGGTCCCTGTACCGCTATCTGTCCCCATTCGTCGGAACGGTTCTCTATCTTAACGTCAAAACCCTCTTTGTGACTGAGCATCCACTCAAAGTCCTTGTCTGTGTTGGCGGCATTGACTACCAGCAGGTAACGGTCCTTCTCAAACTCACAATAGATCAGCAGGTCATCTACACAGCCTCCGTCGGGATAGAGCATCATGCCGTAGAGGATCTTGCCGGGCTTACAGCCGCTGACATTGTTCGTGAAAATGTGATTCAGATATCTTTCGGCATCGGGTCCGCTGACAAAGATCTCGCCCATGTGCGACACATCGAACATGCCGACCTTATTGCGTACTGCCAAATGTTCAGGTGTTATGCCTGCATATTGAATGGGCATATCAAAGCCTGCAAACGGACTCATCTGAGCGCCGAGAGCCAGATGGCTGTCGTGCAGGCAGGTCTTTTTAATTTCTTCGACCATATTTTATAAAATTTTCGTCAAGGTAAGTTTTCTCGATTTCACAAACCTTTTCCATCTGCTCTGCGGTTAAGGTCTCTGTATCTTTGCAAAAATAGTGAATTAGTTTGGCTTTCAGCTCATCGAAATCCAATTCTGTTCCCAAACTCTTCAGATTGGTCACTCTCTGCCTTACCGATTTTATCCCCTTGCTCTCCAGTTTCTCTTTCGATGGGGTTAAGGCATGCTCCATTTCGGCAAAATCGGTATCGTACAACAGAGTTCCGTGGACTATACAGCCGGTTTTTGTGGCGTAACAGGCGTTGCCCGACACTTTTCTCCCGCCTGCCAGCACATCGTTGTTCTCGGTTCGGACGGCATCGAATCCCATGCCGCGCAGGGCATCGGCCAGGCTTGAGAGATATCTTTCAAACGCCGCATTTACATCGGGACAGTCTGTTATGTAGGATATCATTAGATTGCCGAGATCGGCATAGACCGCTCCGCCGCCGCTCTTGCGGCGGTACATTCGGATCCCGTGCTCCCGGCAGTAAGGTATATTGATCTCGGCCTCCATATCCTGATTGCGGCCAAATATTACCGTAGGCTCCACATTCCACAGAAAGAATGAGTCAGGTGCATTCTCCACCGCCCACTCTTCAAGCGCCAGCCAGAATACCAGCCTGTGCTGTTTTATTTTTTCCTCGTGAGGCAGTTCAAGACAGGTCATACGAAATTCTCTATTCGATAATCATTCAAAGTGCTATTTCATTCAGCGTACTATTTGATAATCAACGTGCCTCCTCACGGCTCCAGCCTATGGCTCTGTTTACAAAATCCAGGAAAGGCTTGGCAGTACGGAACATCTCGGTAAGACGCGGCACAAGGTCGGGACTTGTCACGAAACTGTCATCGGGAATATATGAAATGAGGAAATCCTTCAGCCGGAAGTAATCCGAATCGAGCGAATCAGTCGGGAAACCGGCGGGAACCCTCTTCAAAGCATCGGTCCAGTCAATTTCAAAACGGGAATCGGCCAGGGAGAGTATGCGCCGGAATTCGCCGCCGCTGTTTTCGATATCCTCACGAATTATAGCCGCCACCTTCGGTTCAAGCATATAACTGCCTACAGCTACCATATGACTGCCGGTCCAGCTTTCGCTCTGAGCTCCGCTCACCTGAAAATAGTAACCGCTGTAGCCGGACTTTTTACCGCCCGGACAGATAATTACGCCCATGTGGGTTTTATAAGGCGATTTGTCCGACGAAAATCGTATGTCGCGGTAAATCCTGTAGGTTATATCTTTAATCGTAAGCGGACCTATGGCAGAGTCAAATCTGCGCACCGACTCGAGCAGTTCAAGCGCAAAGGCGCAGAAACGGTCATGCGCCTTTTTATATTGGTCCTTATGGGCGTTAAACCACGTCCTCTCATTGTTACAGCTCAATTCTCTCAAAAGATCAAGTACCTGTTCCATTATTTATTAATATGCTCTGTTAAGATATATGTTACATAGTTCATTACACAACAGCCTGAAAAGCAGGCAAAGCAGCGTATCAGTTAAATGCACTGAAACGGTAGTGGAACGAAATGACAAATAAAGACGATTCACGGAATGAGCGCGTCTCATACCAGCTTGTCCCCGAAGAGTATGCTGAGAATCCCTTATATGAATTCAGTATGTCACGCCACGTAACACTTAAAGTAGCCCGCTTCTCTTTAAGGAATTTGTAACTCGCCGAAACGTTCCAAATGCATTCCATTTGGTTGGCACTTGCCATCTCATACCCGAAGGGTTTGCTGAAACGACATGTCGTGGAGGCCCCCAGACCGAATGGTGTCTCATATGAAACTTCGGCATCGGCCGTAATTCGCTTGCCGCCACTTCTATTATCAATATAGTTGCTTTTATTTTTTTCTATGCTATAGTTCACTTCCAGACTGGTAAGCCAGTACTGGTTCGAATATCCCACATCCAGCCCCGTACTGAACCTATTCCAGTCCATAGCATTCTTTTTAGGTTCGCTGTCGGTAAAACTCTGTACGAAGGTTACATTATGATTCAAAGAGTGGTTAAATGTTAATCCTACGGAGATATCGGAAAAGGGATAGGTCAAATAGAGGTATTCACTCATATTCCAGTTGCCGTTTATGTTGGCCGGAGAGGTACGNCGNACTCCGGTCTCCCGTTCAAGACGTGTCAAANTGGTGATTGCATTGTATCTCTTGCCGTAGTTCACGGTGGCCCTCATCCAGGATCTGAACTGAAACTCCAGACCGAAATTATGTCTGAATTCATTCTTAAGATTCTTATTGCCCTCACTGATATTCATGGGATCACGATAATCGGAAACAGTTGACAGTTGAGTTGCAGACGGCAACTGGTTATTGAATCTATAGTTAAATCCCAGTTGATTTTTCTTAAAGACTTTGGCACGGAAATTGGCAGAGGCATTGTATCTGATTCCGGAATAACGGATATGTTCATTTCGTCCGAACTGATCGTTATCGGCCGTCATAACAGCAGGCGAAGCCTGTCCCGAGATGTTCGTCCTGATCAATGAGTCGCTGTAAAAATAGTCCAGACTCAATGAGTTCTCCACACTGCCGTTTCGCCTTTCATAATACAGACTGTCAACCCTTTTCACAGTGCCGTAGAGAATATCTTCGTAATTCTGGATGCTTTTACTCTGATACCGGGAAAAATTGTATGATATGGAGGCATAGCCCGAACCGCTCAGATCCCGCTGAAGACTCAATGATGCATAACAGTTGGTCTGTTCCGACGGTGTGAGTATCCTGTGATTGACAAGTCGGACGCTGTCGCCCAACTGCAAGAAGCGGTTCTCCGAGCTGTTCAGGGTGGTGTTTTCATTATCGGAACCGGTGACGTTAAGATAGAAGTTCAAATTGTAACGTTTTGACTCACCAAAATTGCTTGTAAATGAGCTGTTTATATTAAANGAACGATTATCGGTATCGGTTTTGCCCGACTGTCGGGTAACACTGATAAGTCCTTCACCCTCATTCAATATCGAATCGCTCGAACCGGTAGCGCTGTTTCCGGTATTGCGTGACATATTAACATTAAAATTCCAGTTGCTGTCTTCTTTTATCCGTCCGGATAAATTTGTCGAACCGGTCCATCCCCTATTACCCTGCGTACCGGTATTTTCGTTGATTCTGTTTTGTGTGTATGAAGGCAGAAACGTTTTATTGTAAACCGAATTTTTACTTTCGCTGTAATCATCGTTATATGATACGGAGCCGCTTACCGATGTTTTTCCGATTTTCTTATTAACATAGAAATAGCTGTTGGTGTTCTCGGATTTTATTGCATCGGTATATTCATCGGGGATGTTGCTGCGATTGAAATTGCCGTAAACTTCCGAACCGCCGGTCTTCCATACCGACCCGTTGAGCAACAACGAATACCGGTCAAACTTTTCCGTGGTTCCGGCGCTTATATTTGCAAAAAGGGTGCGATCCATAGGCTCCTTGGTCTCCATGTCCATAATGAGATGGTTGTCGCTCATGACATTCAGCGTATCATCGGGTACCTCATAAACCTTCAGGTTCTTAATCTTGTCTGTCGGCATATTGTTCAGCGCAATGCTCATGTCCCGTTCAAAGAATGACTCGCCGTTCAGCCTTATCTCTTCAATGATACGTCCGAGATATCTCATTTTACCCTCCTCGTATTTCAGTCCGGGCAGACGCCGCACCAAATCGAGCAGTACGCTGCCGGAAGGCATCTCATAGGCATCGGCATTAAATATTATGGTGTCACCGCGCTGGTACATACGTTGCAGTTCGGCAATGATTTCAACCTCCTCGGTAGTGATTGGATGGCTTCGCAGGACAATGGAGTCGAGCACAACCGTATAATGGCTGACGCCGTCGCTCCTTCCCTCTGTGGTAACAAAGACTGAATCCAGAGTCTGCATACCCAGATAAGAGATGGTTACTCTAAGACGGGTATCTCTCAAACGATTCCGGAGTGTCATACTAACCCAGAAACCTCCATCCTTATCGACAGCCGTCCCGTCAAAAACAGTGGTATCACCCATGCAGGTCACCTTTATGTTGGCCCCCTGCAACGGATAGGGTTCAGGTTCAAAATCATCGATTCCAAACACCCTGCCCTCTACCTCATACCACTGTTTTATATAGGTGCGCAACAGTGACTCGATTTCGGGTGTAGTCCAATCCTGTGCCTTGAGTCCGGCAAACAGAGTCAAAAAAATGATCAAAAGCAGGTATCTCCTTCTTCCCGGAACACCTGCCGCAAGCAAACGCAGGAGAATGTTTTTCCAGCGTCCCCTTTTGCTCAAATCAGTTATTTCATTATATGCCGGCAAAATAAAAAAATGGAAAGGCTTATTTCTATAACAAAACTATCAAATTAATTTTATTGATAAAATACTATCAACTTGTTTCAACGATAAACAGACCAAACATATTTCAGCGGCCAAACCATCAAATGGAGAGGACGGAAAGTACATTTATAAGCTCCTCATTNATAGGTTTGTCCTTTTTGACNGCCCTGGCTATGGGAACGTTTACCATCTGATCATTTACCACACCTATCATTATATTGCGCTGCCCCTCCTTCAGAGCCTCGATGGCTGCCACTCCCATACGGCTGGCCAGAATACGGTCCATCGCGCTGGGACGGCCTCCGCGCTGCAAATAACCGAGGATTGATACCCTGACGTCAAATTCGGGATACTCCTTGTACATACGCTCGGCATAATGCATGGCGCCGCCATCTTTTTCAGAGACCAAAACTATTGAACTTCGTTTGGACTTGCGGATACCCCTGTCAATATAGGCCGCAAGCTGGTCTATATTGGTACTGCTTTCAGGAATGATAGCAGCCTCGGCGCCGGCAGCTATTGCACTGTTCATGGCAAGGAAACCGGCATCACGTCCCATAACTTCGACAAAGAATATACGGTTGTGTGAGTTTGCCGTGTCATGTATCTTGTCAAC
>JGI24710J26742_10004689_pt1 | contig 11115 bp, 10 predicted proteins | sample BioPla2DNA2_FD_26742 | JGI IMG/M metagenome (IMG submission 26742) | reverse complement strand
TTTATAATCTGCGGTTTTTAAATATCGGCGCCATAGCCAAGTGGTAAGGCAGAGGTCTGCAAAACCTTTATTCCCCGGTTCAAATCCGGGTGGCGCCTCCAAAACGAAGCCCCTGAATTGATTCTTTACGACGGTTCGGGGGTTTTTGCATCCAAAGAAGAATTTCTAAGAAGCATTGATAAATATTTATCTTCATAAACATTAACAGTCCTCTCAATCAGAAAGAGACTATCTGCTGGAATGCTAAAGTTTCTGGCGGTACCATTAATAAGTAATTTAGCCCTACACAAATTTTGTGACAAAAATCACACAAATCTTTTATATTTTATTGTATACTGAAATGGATATAATACTGTAAAGACTAAAAAGCATACAGATAAAATAGGAGGATGCGTTAATATGAAAGTAACAAAGGATATGACTATTGGTGAGATTTTGAGAGCAAACCCCAAGGCAGCTCAGGTTCTTATGGGTTTTGGCATGGGTTGTGTAGGATGCCCTTCAGCTCAGATGGAGACATTAGAAGAGGCTTCCCAGGTTCATGGTATGGACATTGACAAGCTGGTTGATGCTTTGAATCAAATGCAATAAGTCAGACAATAATTGTTATGAATAAAGAAAAACTCTACCCTGCCAGGCAAACATATATTGCAGGCAGGGGCTCGGGAGTTTTGTTATTTCATAATAAAAATAAGCGGAAGGTTTGTATCCCGCTTATTTTTTATATCTTTTTTAATTTATTTTGTATCAGACTTAGGTTGTCAACCTTTTTAGCACTAAGCTTGATAATAATTATACTGGCTTAGTTCAGCTTATACTTCTTAATTCTCTTATCAAGGTCATTTGCTAAGCTGGCAAGGTTCTTGGAAGCTTCCTGAAGCTCTGAGAAGGATCCGATCTGAGATTCAGTTGTAGCCGACATTTCCTGGCTTGAAGCAGCTGTTTCTTCTGAGACTGAAGAAATGTTCTGGATTGAGCGAATAACCTCATTATTATCCTGCTGCATTTTAGCAACTGATTCGTTAACGGTTTCAAATTTATCAACCATTGAATAAATTGCGTTTGCNATATCATCAAAGGCCTTTTTGGTGGTGTTAACAGACAATACCTGTTCTTCGGAAGCCGTTCTTAACACATCCATAACCTTTACAGCCTCTTTTGACTCAATACGGATGCTGTCAACAAGGTTAGAAATCTCAAGGTTAGCAGCTCCACTTTGATCAGCCAGCTTTCTGACTTCGTCAGCAACTACTGCAAAGCCTAATCCCGCTTCCCCGGCTCTTGCGGCTTCTATAGCAGCGTTCAGAGCCAAAAGGTTAGTTTGCTCTGTAATATTTTCAATTGTTGATGTAAAGGAGTTTATTTCTTGAGCGGTATTAACAAGATTCTGCATAACAGAGAAGATCTTTTCTGAAGCAGTAAAGTTAGTTTCAGATTTTTCTCTTAGAACCTCAACGGCCTCTGCACCAGCAGCATTAACTGAGCCTATTTTTTCTGTTTCTTTTGAAATGTCACTATAGCTATTATAAACGTTATTGATCTGGGTTGAGAGCTTTTCAACTGATAAAACACCGTGCTGCGCTTCTTCAGCCTGGTTTGTAGCTCCCTGAGATATTTCATCAACAGCTCTGGCAATCAGATTAATTGCGTCGTAAGCACCTTGGGATACTCCGTCAATGGTATAGGATGCACTTTTAATTTGCAGTGAAAGCTTGAAGAAGCTTTCTAACAGATTTCGTATTTCACTTAATATGGAGTTAACAGTGGACGCAACACCACCAAGAATACCGTACTCGGCAGGGTCAACGAAGGTTGAAAAGTCACCTTCTCTGATTTTCTCCATTTCCCTTGAAAAAGTATTAGCAGATTCCTTAATTGATTTTTCAAGGAAAATACGAACAACAAATGCATTTGCAAAAGCAAAAAGGGGAATGATATAAAACAGATTCCAATTGTCTGTCATCAAACTCAGAATAATACCGAGTATTACGCCTAAAATTGTTGATGCAATCAAGACGATATTGTTAATGTTAGCCTTCTTCTTAGTTTCCATTTTTGAACCCCCATTTAAATTAAGTTATCCATATTGTTCTTCGACATAATTTTGTACAAACATAACAACAAAATGGTTCTATACTATATTTTACTATAGAAGAGGATTCTTGAGAAGAAGAAACTTGCACATGCTTTTTTGCTATTATTCGTTAAAATCACATATGTTAAGTCAAATTATAGCTTTTCTTGCTGATAATAGGGCTTGATTTTTTCTGTTATCATGGTGCCGATGCCCTTATTTGTGAAGATCTCCATCAGGATACAATGGGGGATTCTCCCGTCAATAATATGTGTTCTGTGAACACCGTTCTTAAGAGCATATACACAGCCTAATACCTTAGGAATCATGCCACCTGATATTATCCCTTGGTCAATAAGTGTCCTGACCTTATCAATTGTAATGGCATGGAGAATACTATCTTCATCATCCGACGCCTTAACGCCCTCCACGTCGGTAAGAAGTATTAATTTTTCAGCCTTAAGAGCCGCCGCAAGCTCTGCGGCTACTGTGTCGGCATTAATGTTATAGCTTTGTCCGTTATTGTCGGTTCCAATAGGTGCAACAACAGGTATATACTCGTCCTGGGTGAGGATTTCAATTGCTCGGGTATTAACCTTTGTAATTCTTCCTACAAACCCTAGGTCAATATCCTGGCCGTTTACCTTCTCATAATGCTTTTCGCATTCAAAGAGCATACCGTCGATGCCACATAATCCTATTGCCTTACCGCCCTTTTGACTGATCAAGGAAACTATCTCCTTGTTGGTCTTACCCATAAGGACCATTTGAGCGACGTCCATTGTCTTTTTATCAGTTATTCTTAAGCCGTTTACAAATTCCGACTTAATATCAAAGCTTTTTAAAGCGGCAGACACATCTGGTCCGCCCCCATGAACAATAATGGGGTTCAGTCCAATATATTTTAAAAGGGTGATATCTTCCATGACCGAATGCTTTAAATCATCATTAATCATGGCATTACCCCCATATTTGATTACAACAGTCTTCCCGGCCAATGCCTGGATATATGGAAGGGCCTCAACAAGTATACTGGCTTTTTTTAATATTTCTGTATAATCGAACATTTCTTCATAACCTCACTCAATATTAGTTGATCAATAAATAGTACTTTATAATTTAAAGTTTAATTATTCACACAAATTCAACCTTTGCCTTGATTAAATAAATTGTCCCGGTGAAAGCAGGCCCTTTGTTTCTTCGAATCCTGCCATAATATTAAGGGATTGTATAGCCTGACTTGCAGCCCCTTTGCCCAGATTATCCAGGGCAGAAACCACTATGAGCTTGTTTAATCTTTTGTCTACTGCAAGACCAATATCAAGATAATTCGTACCGGTGACATACTTTGTTTCCGGAAGCCTTCCCAATGGAAGAACCCTGATGAATGGCTCATCCTTGTAATAATCCTCATAGATTGAATGGATAAACTCTGCTGCATATTTTTCTGACAGAAGGTTCAGGTTGATGGTAGAAATCATGCCTCTTTTCATGGGCGCTAAGTGTGGGGTAAATGATACTATTACATCCTCACCACAGAGAAGGGATAGCTCCTGCTCAATTTCGGGGGTATGCCTGTGCCTTGGAAGGCCATAGGCTTTAAAATTTTCGTCAGTCTCACAAAAGGCATAGGCTAAATCTGATTTTCGCCCGGAGCCTGAAACACCTGAAACAGAGTTAATTACTATACCCTCAGAGGAAACCAGCTTGTTTTTTAAGGCCGGAGCTATACCAAGGATTGAGCATGTGGGATAGCAGCCCGGATCGGCAACGAGGGAGGCCTTCTTTATTTTATCCCGGTATATTTCAGGAAGTCCGTAAACCGCATCATTAATCAACTGTGGTGCTGAATGTTTAACATTGTACCACTCTTCATAGACCGAAACATCTCTAAACCTGAAGTCACCGCTGTGGTCAATTACGCGTTTCCCCTTTTTTAAAAGCTCCGGAATGATTGTTGTAGAAACTCCATGGGGAAGAGCAGTAATGAAGAAATCAGCTTTTTGGCATATTAAATCTATGTCCAGTTTGTCGCATACCTTATCAAATATTCCCCTATATGCAGGGTATACCTCAGAGAAGGGTTGCCCCACAAAGCTGTTTGATACAACAGTGGTAATCTCCACATCATCTCGTAGTGTTAAAAGGCGGACAATTTCTGCCCCGACATAGCCCGTAGCCCCGATTATACCAACCTTAAGCATCTAATTACCTCCTACTGCTAAATACAAGTACTAAAAATCCAGAAATTTATTATGTAAAAGCTTATTTTAAAATTAGTCCAGGATTGTCGGGTATAATTATACATTCTAATGAATAAAAATTCAACAAAAAGTTTTGGATATTTGTGCCTGTTGTTATTGATGGTATAATAGGGGGGATAATATAGATAAGTCTTAACATTTCGGAGGATATATTTTGAAGATTGTAGCATTTGTCGGACAAAGCGGTACCGGGAAGAGCCATCGTGCTTTATGGGTAGCCAGAGAAAATGGATTGGATTTTATTATTGACGATGGGCTCCTGATAAATGAAAATACAATTGTTGCAGGGAAATCGGCCAAAAAGGCACCATCGAGAATCAGCTCTATAAAGGTAGCTTTATTTATGGAGCCTGAGCATAGGGATGAAATAAAAAAGGCCATTTTAGAAAAAAAGCCTAAAGGAATTCTGGTTCTGGGTACATCGGAGGGTATGGTTGACAAGATAGCAGATGTATTAGGTCTGGGGGGTTTTGATAAAAGAATTTATATAGAGGATGTGGCAAGCTCCTTTGAGATTGAACAAGCCCGAAAGACCAGAATGAAGCAGGGCAAGCATGTAATCCCTGTTCCTGCTATGGAATTAAAAAAGCAGTTTTCAGGTTATTTTCTGGATCCTCTTCAAATCTTCCGACGAAAGGGTAAGGGGCAGTTTCAAAATATCGGTGAAAAGGCTGTTGTCAGGCCGACTTTCAGCTACTATGGCAAATATACCATTTCAGATTATGCAATATACCAGCTAGTTAATTATATTGTTACCAGTATGCCTGAAATAGAGAGGATTTCCAGGTTTCGCACCAATAACACCCCGGATGGACTTTACTTAGACATGGATGTTATAATGGTTTATGGGTATAATCTAGTAAAATCAGTTAAAACTGCCATGAAATCGATTATCAAAGAGCTTGATAAATTTGCTGGNTTTAATGTAAATTACCTGAANATCAATATTAAAAACCTGGTTCTGAAAAAGGGCCTACCCCATAACGAAATTCACGGAGGAAAATAATTTGTCTCAAGTTGATTATTCAAATATGGAAGACGAAGAAGTTCTTACATATGTTAATGCCGGATGCAGACAAGGTATGGAATACCTGATTGAAAAATATAAGCCTCTTGTAAGGGCAAAGGCAAGAAGCTATTTTCTGGTGGGTGCTGACAGGGAGGACATTGTTCAGGAAGGCATGATAGGCCTTTTTAAGGCTGTGAGAGATTATAAGCCTGAGAAGCAAATTCCCTTTAAGGCCTTTGCAGATATTTGTATTACCCGACAGGTTATTACTGCTGTAAAGGCTGCTACAAGGCAAAAACATATACCATTGAATTCATATGTTTCCCTAAATAAAAAAGTATTTGATGAGGATTCTGACAAATATCTTATTGAGGTAATAGAAGAAGCCTCGGTGACAAACCCGGAAGAGCTCCTGATAAGCAAAGAGGAGATATGCTTTATAGAGAGCCTGGTGATTGAACTTTTGAGCCCTTTTGAAAAGGAGGTTTTAAGGAAGTATCTTTCGGGTATAACTTATCAAGAGATTGCAAAACAGCTTAATAAGCCTGTTAAGTCTATAGATAATGCTCTTCAGAGACTAAAAAAGAAAATTGAAAAGAAATTGCAGNAAAAAGCAGAGGAAGATTATTAATAAATAGAAAAAAATAGTGGCCTGCAGGGAACACAGGCCAAAATAAAAAATGTGCTAAAATGTGCTAAAATACTCTAAAAAGGAGGTATTATTATATTAAAATAATAATGCTAACTAAATTATATAAAAACTATGTCAAAAAAGCAAGCTTTTTGGTGCATTATTACTAAAAAAGTATTTATATATTGTCAGGGGGGGACAGTTTATGATTATTAAGTGGAGAGACGAGTTTAGTTGTTACGATAAGACTATTGATGAGCAGCATAAAAAGCTGATTGATCTGATTAATGAGATTAATGATCTGACTCAATATGATGATCATATTGATCGCTACGATAATATTGTCGAAGTATTTAATGAGCTGATAGAGTATTCAAAATATCATTTTAGCCATGAGGAGGCTCTGTTTGANGAGCATGGCTATGACACATTCAATACAAAGGTACAAATAGGTCAACACAAGAGCTTTGTAGATCAGGTATCAGCTATCGATCTTAATGATCTAGATGAGAACCAGTCCGAGACATTAGAAAGNATTTTGGATTTCTTAAGCACATGGCTCGAACAGCATATTCTCGGTATCGACAAAAANTTTGGAGACTTTTTAAGAGAAAAGCATGAAAAGCAGTTATGATAANCAAATATGTCTTAAACCTTGTTATCGCTGATTGTTGAAAAATCGTCAATCGTGTTATAATTAATATTGAATATAAACTACGTAAGAAAAGTTTATTTGAATGGAGCTGGTATCTTGGAGGAGAAGAATAAGGTTAGTGTTCGTATTGCAGGAAGCGAGTATGTAATTAGTGGATACGAGTCTCCTGAACACATACAGAAAATTGCCCTGTATGTTGACAGAAAGATTCAAGAAATTACAAGAAAGAACCATTTATTAAGCACTTCAATGGCGGCTGTTTTATCCTCCATCAATATGGCAAACGACATTTTACGCTTACAGGANCAGCAGACTAAGATGCAGGAAGAGCTTACCGAGCTTAGAAAGGCTAATAAAGAGCTTAAAGAGGAATCGACAAGGCTAAAGAATGAAAATGAAAAGGCTAAGGAGAGGGAGTCACAGCTTAAAATAGAACTGACCAGACGAGAAACTGAGCTGAAAGAAGTGAGGAACACTATCAATACCATATCCAGGAGGGACAAAAGTAATAACTGAATGGAGGAAGTAACATGTTTGATAAAATAATTACCTGGGGTGAGCTAATAACTATCGTCCTTTTTGTTCTGGGCTCGATTCTGTTATTTTACCTCATATTAGCAGTGTCCAATCTGTTAAAGGTTCTTAAAAGTGTAAACNAATTAATAGATGACAATAAAGATAATATCGATAAATCCCTAAAGGATCTTCCCAAAATTACAGATAACACTGAAAAGGCTACAGCCTTAATAAAGGATAACCTCGAGGGAATAGATAAGATAGTCGAAAAAGTAGGAAGCATCTCCACTTCTGTGAAAGACGGGATTGACACTATCCAGAATGATATCATTCTTAAAGCAAAATCAATACTGGAAATAGTCGATGCTATAAAGAGATTATTTGAAAAGAGAAAGGCCAAGTCAGAAAAAAAGAAGAAAAACCAAGGGGCTGCGGTATATAAATACAAGTATAAAGCGGGAATGGACGAGCCTGAGAATATTGAAGTACAGATACCAAAGGAAAGTCCCGAATCGCACGTTCCGGAGGGATACGTCAAAGATGAATTTGATGATTCAGATGATTCTTCGAAGGAAAATGCAGATAGCAAGAAGACCGATAAAAAGGTGAAAACTGTTGAAAAGGCTTTATATGAAAATGAGGCTGAGGATGTTATTTCCGAAGCAGACACAGAAACTGAAGCTGTTGAGATAGTTGAAGAATTTAGTCTTGATGAAATAGATGATGATGAATAATTAGCTAGCAAGGATTAGAAAAATAATAATAGTTAGAATTATTAGTATTTAGTGATGAATAGGGAGGAGAATTGGTTATCTCCGGGAAAAATCGTAATAATTTATTAAATCAGAAAATAGAGCTGCTCGCTCCTGCGGGCAGCTTTGAATCACTTAAGGCAGCAATTTCAAATGGTGCCGATGCGGTATACTTAGGCGGAGGAAAGCTGAATGCCAGAGTGAACGCTGCCAATTTTACTCAAAGGGAGCTTGTTGAGGCATTCGATTATGCCCATGAAAGAGGTCGCAGGGTTTACATTACTCTTAACACTTTGATTAAAGATCAAGAGCTTTCTGATGCAGTCAGGTTTGCTGAGTTTGTGTATAAAGAGGGAGCCGATGCTGTAATTGTTCAGGATATGGGGCTGGTGAGGCTTTTAAAAGAAAAGATGCCCGGCCTTGAAATTCATGCAAGCACTCAAATGACACTTTCCAACAGTATGGCCGTTAAAGTAGCTGAGAAAATTGGTGTAAGCAGGGTTGTTCTGCCTAGAGAGCTTACATTACAAGAGATTGAGAACATCAAGGAACAAACATCTGTCGACATAGAAGTATTCGTCCACGGGGCACTCTGCGTGTGTTACTCCGGCCAATGCCTTATGTCATCCTTTATAGGCAGAAGAAGCGGAAACAGAGGCCTATGTGCCCAGCCCTGCAGATTACCCTGGTCTTTATCACATGACCTGGAGAATTACACTGAAAGGTCCTATCTTCTGAGTCCAAGGGATATTATGGCAATTGAGCTCTTGCCTCAGCTAAAAAAGGCAGGGGTAAGTTCCCTGAAGCTTGAAGGAAGAATGAAATCCCCCGAATATGTGGCAATTGTGACCTCAATCTACCGGAAGTATATAGATATGCTTGAAGGTACGGGAGAGAGAGATTATAAGGTTAAAAAGTCTGATAAGGAGACACTTATGCAGGCCTTTAACCGGGGAGGATTTTCCCGTGGATATTTAGAAGGCAACTTCACTTATAAAAAGCTGATATATCCTGAGCATCCAAAGCACCAGGGGGTTTTACTGGGTGAGGTTATTGATAAAAAGCCTTTATACATCAAGGTCAAGCTAAAAAGGCCAATTGATATGGGGGATGGCATCGAAATAAGGGGTGCGAAAAAGGATGTTCATAGCTTTATAGTCACCTCGATATTATATGGCAATAAACATGTCAGAAAAGCCGATGCGGGGAATGAGGTGTGGGTCGGCGACATTAAAAGTCCTGTAAAGCCGGGAAGTTTGGTGTATAAAACCCTGTCAAAGCCACTTTTTAATGAGGCGAGAAAATCCTTTGAGGGAAAAGAGATTCCCACCGTTCCTCTTAACATGGAGTTTAGTATTGAGACCGGGAAGCCTGCAGTACTGAAGGTTAGTGATTCAAGGGGAAACCTTGTTACCGTGGAATCTGGAGAGGAAGCCCGGGAGGCAATCAATTTACCCCTTTCTGAAGAAAGAATAAAGGAGCAGCTTGCCAAGACCGGAGATACTCCTTATTACCTGGGAAATCTTTTGATTAGATCAGACAATAATAGCAACATACCTATTTCTGCTCTTAATGCCATGCGTAGAGAGGCTCTGGATATGATTAAGAGCATTAGAATACAGGCCAGCAAGAAACCGTCATTTAGTTCAGCTGGATACGACCGGGCAACGGAACATGATAGCATGACTTGTGCTATGGCTGGTGAAGTCAAGGCTGGTAATGGGGCTGAAAATGCAGGAAAGACAACTAAGTCAAAGCAATTAACAGCATTTTTTCATTGCGTTCCTGACTCTGTAAGGGAGCTAAATGGCTTGGTAAGCCGGATATATTTGCCCATTACGGTATCTGAAAGAATCAAAAGTGTAAGACAGGATTTTAGCGAAGAAATTTATGTCTGGGCCCCATCTATAATGAAGGACCCGGAATTGTTGGATATTAAGGAGAAGATTAAGGAGCTTTCTCAATATATAGACGGGGTAGCCTACGGCGAATTGGGCGTTTATAAAATTGTGAAAGAGGAATTACCTGAACTTTTTCTATGTGCTGAGCCATCAATGAACATATTCAATAGTGAGACGAAGGGCCTGCACGGGAGTTTTGGTGCAAAAACGGCTGTACTATCGCCGGAATTAAATTATAATGAACTTAAGGAGATAACTCCCACAAACAATGAAAAATTAGATGCAGAGGCAATTGTGTATGGCAGAATACCTTTAATGACAATGGAACACTGTCCATCATCTCTGGAAAGAGTTTGCACTAGAAAATGCCATGAATGTACTGGTAGACAGGGCTTTTTAAAGGACAGGAAGAATGAGAAGTTTCATTTTGTAAGGGATCCAAAGTTGATGCGCACACAGGTTTTTAATGCCCATCCCACCTTTATGGATGATATTGAAGCTATAGAGGAAACACCTGTTAGATATCTTAGGCTTGTTTTCACAAATGAAGACAGCAACACACGAAGCACTATAATAAAGTATTACAGAGATATAATAAACGGAAACCTGGCCCATGCCAGAATAATTGATTCGATAAATCAGATTAAGGAAAAGGGCTTCACTAAAGGCCATTGGTTCAGAGGCGTTGAGTGAGACAGGAAACGGAACCGTCACCTGTCTCACATTCTATCAGGAGGTAAGTGTAAAATGATCGATGTTTATGTGGAAGTATTGAGTGGGGATATAAAGCTGCCTTCTTACCAGAATCCTTATGATGCGGGAATGGATGTGTGTGCTGCAAAGGATATAATTGTCATGCCCGGGCAAACTGTAATAGTACCCACAGGCTTAAAATTTGCCATTCCGGAAGGCTACGAGATTCAGGTAAGACCAAGGAGCGGAATAAGCCTAAAGACACCCTTGCGAATAGCAAATTCACCGGGCACCATCGATGCCGGATATCGTGATGAATTGGGAATCATCGTAAGCAATACATCCCCAGAAGAGAGTGCAGGTGAAAAGGTTTTGCCCATAAAACCCCATGAGATTGATGATGGAAACAGCTTTATAGATGAACTAATCTCGAAGAACTTAGTATTTACCCTTGGGAGCAAGAATAACAAAAAGGGAATCTACGTAATCAGAAAGGGTGAGAGAATCGCCCAACTTGTCCTTGCCGCGGTACCAAGAATGAATCTGATAAAGGTTGATTCAGTAAAAAGCATAGGGAGCGACAGAGGCGGAGGATTTGGGTCTACAGGTGTGGGGGATTG
>JGI24710J26742_10004684_pt1 | contig 11132 bp, 6 predicted proteins | sample BioPla2DNA2_FD_26742 | JGI IMG/M metagenome (IMG submission 26742) | reverse complement strand
AGTTAAACGGAACGATATTGCTGTAACCGATACGACCGAGAATTTCGGGTCGTTTGATTTCGTTATCGAAATAGTTTTTAACGATTTTTATAAACTCTTCCGCCACTTCTTCGTTAGAACCGTTAGACGACACTTCGGACGCTCCGAGATTTGACGTAAAGATAATTACGCTTTCGCTGAAATAAACCGTTTCGCCTTTGCTGTCGGTAAGCCTGCCGTCTTCGAGAATCTGTAGAAAGATATCCAGAATTCTCGGATTCGGTTTTGCCGCTTTTTCGATTTCGTCGAATAGAATTATACTGAACGGCTTTTCCTTCACGGCATTAGTAAGTTGCCCGCCTTCTTCATAACCGACGTATCCCGGAGGCGCGCCGATAAGTTTCTGATCGCTGTTTTCCTGCGCATATTCCGACATATCGAAGCGAATACAAGCCTGTTCGTCGCCGAAAAGGAATTTTGCAAGAGCCTTTGAAAGTTCGGTTTTTCCTACGCCCGTAGGGCCGACAAAGAACAGCACACCTTTCGGGGCGGAACGAGAAGACGATTTATGTATTCCCGTAAGCCCCATATAAGCCTTAACGACGACTTTTTCAATCTTTTCGATAGCCTCTTCCTGACCGACTACACGTTCGCTTAAAATCTTTTTGATGTTTTTAACCGACTTATAGTCGAGTTTTTCCCAAGGATTGTCTTTTTCGCCGTACTTAAACAGCAAATACAACTGCTCGAACGGCATTTTGCCTTCTTTTCTCGAAAGGCGCGCCATCTGAACGATTTCACGGTTTGTAAAATCGTCAAGCATATCGACGTATTCGTTAAATTTATCCGAAGTTAAAAGCNTTTCTCCGGGTTTGAGTTTTACGTCAAATCCGCTCTCGATTTTTTCCATCATTTTAGCGCGTTCTTCTCTGTCGGGTTTTGAAAGAGTAAGACAAGCGACTTCGGGGTTGCTTTGATAGAAAGAAATCGGAAACATTGCAAGTTTGCTCGTAATGAGAATAACCGTGCTTTCGTTTACTTCGGCAGACAAATATTCCATTTTTTTGTCTTTTATCGCTTTTCCGAGCATTGTGATAAGTTCTCTCTCGTCGGGCGGTAATTGTCCGCCGCTTGAAAAGAGATAATCCGCCCAATTCAGCACGAAAGCAGTTTTTCTGTTCGGCTTCTTCAAGTTTTTGAATACGATATTGAAAATCTCGGCGGGNTCTTTAAACTGACCGCTTCCCGTTTTTTCTTCCGCTTGCGGTTGATTTTCTTCGTCATCGTCAAAAGAATAAGCGTCTCCTTCCACCTCGACTTCATCGATCACGGAAAGTCTTGAAACGTCTCCGTCTATGCCGTCGATACGATCCCAATACAAAACGTCGTCGTATTCCATTCCTTTGAGCATATCCGTAAGGTATTGTTTCAGATCGACGATTTGCTTTTTGTCGTTAAGATACACGTCGCCGACGTTGCCGTCGAGTATTACGCATCTTTTGATACCGACTTCGCGTTTTAACCTGTTAAACGTTGTTTGTAATGCCATTATTTTCACCTCTTATTTGTGTTCGTTTTTACCGTTTGGTACTTCATTGACGATATTTTATCGGGATTTCTCCATATTTCCTGCGTTTTGGTAACGTGTAAACCGTAAATTTCTTCTAAATCGTTCAGAAAAGGCTGTATATCCTTTTGGCACGCCTGTCCTTCGTATCCACGGAAGTCGTAAATAAATTTACCGTCCAGAAACACGCGGAATTCCGCTTTTTCGCCGCTTGCTTTCAGCCCGACCAAAATCACTTCGTTTGTGTCGCGTTTGATTTTTATATTCTTTTTATCCACGATAAATCCGCGGGCGGTTATCGCCGACATTATGATTTTCAGCGACTTCTGACGGATTTTTTCGCCTACGATTTCTTCCGTTGCCACCGATCTTATTTCGGAAAGCGTTTTGTTCTCGGTTACGACTTTATCGATGATAGTCTTTTCAACTCGTGCGGCTTCGAGTTCGCGGCGAATGTTTTCTCGCTCTTTTTCGATACGCGATTCATAAGTTTCGTTTTTGAGTTCTTTGCCCGCTTTGATTAGATCATCGCCCGAAAGCGTATCGTTTTTCAGATATGCAAGGTAAGAAAACTGCCTTTCCGTTTCGTCCTGAATGGAATCGAGAAGTTTTTGGATCTCGACGGGGATTGTAACGACTCCGTTTGCTTTATCCCTCAATCTTTTTTGATTTTCTTCGATACTGCTTTCAAGCAAACTTTGATAAAGCGCGCGTATTTCGACTAATCGTTTAGCAGACAACTCGTTTACTTGATTTTGTAATTCTTGCGCCGCTTTATCCACATTATCGGCGGAATTTAGTCTTAATCTGTCGCTATCTCCGCTTACAACGCCTTTTTTCGCTACTTCTTTTGCCTGCGCTTTTAAGTTTTCGATTTTTCCAGCGAGAGAATCTCGTTCTTCTACAATCAATTGTTGTAATGCCGCCGTCTGACTATTCTGTAAGCTTTGCGAGCCGTTTTCTATGTCCGAAAGCATCTGATCAAGTTCGGCAATCTGCCTTTCGGCAACTTCGCAAATGCTTTCGCATCTTATCGCTATCGCCTCGTAGTCTATTTGTACCTGATGGCTCATTTTCGCTCCCCCTTTATGGCAAATACTATATCGCGCCAATTTTCAATCGTTTCTTTATCGAAATGTGTTTGCGACTTTTCCGGATGTTGCAATCCGTTTCTGCACATACGAAGTTTATGTAATGCGGATTCTTGCTTGGCATCGAGAATGCCTTTATCTTTTGCCATAACGAGTAAATCGTGTGCAGAGGTCATAGGCTCGACGTTAAGAATATCTCTTAAATCGTATTGTAGTTTTACGAATAAATCGCAAATCGCGTCTTTATATTTTCCGCGTGCAATCTGCTCGTCAACGTATTTTTTCGTAATTTTTTCGGGATGAGAAGACGCGCTGCGCTCAATAGACAACAAATCGTGAATCGGCTCGTAAATCTCTATAAACTTTCTGATTGCGGCATAGGATTTAGGCGCATATTTCTCGTATTTGGTCACCGATTTCAACTCCGAATTAAGCGTCGCGTAAGCATTGAAAAATTCGTCTTCGTTATAATCGTCTTTAAGCGTATACTCCGAAAGGCTCTCTATACCGAGCATATCGTTCAGTTTCCACAAATTCTGTTTAACGTTATTAAAAACATTGCCAAGATCGGAATCCGAATATATTTCTTCGTTGTTTACAACTTTCTCGGCAAAATCCGCAACCACGTTAACAACGCTTAAAACGGCGTCAACGGTAAAACCTGCGCTTAAAAGCGCTTCATAAACAATATCGTCGTCTTCCGTTTGTTTCATTTCTTTTGCAAAGGCGGAAACGTATTCAAAGTCGTTTATCCCAAGTGCTTTTCTGAGCGGATTCAACACCGACGATTTATAAATCGCATTATCGATTTTTATTTCACTTGCGCTTTCTTCAAACAATTCTTTTGCCGTCGATACAAAATAGTTTTGCCACTCGGCATTCTTGGTAAAGGCGTTATTCAGTTTTAATACAACTTCTATCTTTTCATCAACAGTTTTTGTATTTTCAAACAGCGCCCTAATAGTTCTACCAAAATACGAAGAGTCTTTCATCGCGGCGACCGTAAATAAAACCACTTTTGCAACGTCGTCGGCAAAATCTTTTTGTACGTAATACTCAAAAATTTCTTCTACCGTTTCTTTATAGCGCGTTTCGTCCAAAACGCTTTCGGTGAGCAACTGCATTTCAAACGTATCGCCAAGCTGGCTGCAAGGCATTTTTACGTTTACGGCGGAATAGTAGTGAAGCGCGGAAGTATCGAGCAAAGCAAACTCGGCGTTCCCGCCTATTTCGCCAAGTATTTTTATCGAAAAGTCTTTATCCGTTCTTAAAACGTTATCCGTCCTGTCGGTCGCAAGTCTGCCGCCGTCGATAAAGATTGTACAAGGTCTTTTCGCCTGCTTGGATACGTCGTTCGGGATATACGCACCCACGATATCGGTAAGCTCGGAAAGTAACACCGTCGGCACGTCTACCGTATTTTTAAGTGCGTCCACAAACTTATACTTCTCTTTCGCAAGCAAACATTTTGTCATACACGCGGAAGAATACCACTTGTCAAAATATGCGGTTTCGTCCGACGTTTCAAACGAAAATACAGCGCCACTTTTGTTTATTACAACTTGCGTTCCGTCCTCTTTTCTGACTTGTTTTTCTTCCCCGACCTCGGGTATTTCAACTTCGACAACGCGTTCTTCGGCTTTTAGCCCTACTTTTGTCGGATTTGCTTCGATATAATCTTTAAGTCCGCTTATATCTATCGTTTTTCCTAAAAACCTTTCGATATCTTCATAAAGAACGGACGAATCGAGAGAGGTATACGGAAGCGAATAACTCACGTCGAATTTTCGCGTTACGGGACTATAAAAAATGTCCTTCGACTTTACCTTTTCTTCGCCTGTCGGGATCGCGCCTTCGCGGAACATTTTTCTTCCTTTCGCTGTAAGCGAAACGTCTTTTACTCGAATTTCCGAAAAGTATTTCGGATTCGTAAAATGCGACGGAGCGTAGTCGTAAGAGAGTATTTCGGTACCGATTAGGTTTGTAATTTCTTTCCCGAAAATATAGTGCAAATCTCTCGGAATACCGAATTTAAGAAGCACGTCGCATATTTTGTCTTCCGAACCAGCAGTTTTTTCGATTACGTCGAGTAGAATATATGCAACGCCCGACGCCTTTCTCACCTCGTTATATCGCACGTTTACTTTATAGACGAGTAGCGGAAACGGAATAGCCGTAGTGAATTTTAACAAACTTTTCTCTTCCATTTTACTCTCCTAAAATATCTTTCGCTGCAAGTATTCTTCCGCGGAAATTTATCGTGTCGATAATTTCTCTGTATACGGGGAAGTTGATTTTATCGCGACTGTGGTCGCCTTCGAGATCGGGAAGGTCGATTATGCCCGCTTCCGATAAAAACTTTTTCGAGCCGACGATAATCAGAAGTTTTCTCGCTCTTGACAACGCAACGTTGATACGCTCGAATTTTTTAATAAATTCCGCATCGTACCTTGCGCCGCTCGGATTTCTTACCATCGAAACGATAATGATATCCCTTTCATCGCCTTGGAAATCGTCGACGGTACTGATAACAAGTTTTTCGTCCGGTTTTCCCGAAAAGCCCGAAAATTGATAGCCTTTGCGCTTCTTTTTTATTAGTCCCGCCTGATCGCCGTATGTACAAATAATACCCGCGCTCGGTCTTTCGTCGATTTTCCTTGACGGATCGACGATAATTTTATGCTCGGAAACAAGCCCTTTCGCCGATTTGTCGAGTTCCTTTAATAGCGTTATCGCAACCTGCGCTTCCTGCTCGTTGATTTTGGACGTACTGCCTTCGAATGCGCTCGATTCTTTTTGGTCGCAATCCACAAAATATATATGCCGTTTAGGATCGATGACGGTATTCCCGTTTATTTTTACGGTAAGATTGTGCTCTTTTTCGTCGTCTTGTTGTTTTTTACCTACAACAAGTCCTTTGCCGCTACCGCCGTAGAAATGATTGAACACTTCCATAATGTGGCTGTGACAACGATATTGCTTATTAAGCATTACTCTGAAATCGCCCGGAACTTTCTCATACAACGTTTTGAAGAAACATTCTTCGTATAACTTTGTATATCCGTCGTTGATTTCCTTTGTGATTTTTTCTACGTCAAGTCCGTCGAAATCATCTCCCCGCATATGCCGCAAATCGTACATAGGCGGAAGTTGACGATGGTCGCCGACGAGAATAACCGTCTTGCCGTATAAAATAGGTATCAGCAAATCGAGAAAAGACGACTTCGACACTTCGTCTACGATTACAACGTCTATACATTGCGTTCTGATATCTACCGATTCGATTCCGTATTTACCGAGTTCGGCAAGTTGCGACGGCGTAAATCTATCGCGGCTTGTGCAGGTAATACCGAATACGTTTGCCGAATTGTAAAGTTCTCTCGTATATGCGGCTCTGTCTTCCTCTAAAATATCTTCCTGCGACAAGTATTTTACGATATCCTTATACATCGGAATTTTTATCTTATTTTCGGCAGACGAAGCATTATACTCGGTTTCAAGCCTGTTCCACTCGTCGCTGATGATGTCGAACGCTGTTTCAAGATTGTCCGAATCATATTCCCTGACAATTCCGAAATCTCTGAAAAATCTCGTAATCTTTTGTTTTAGTCCTGAACTTAATTCGCCGTATTCCTCAATTCCGGGATTTTCTCCGAGTTCTTCATATAAACGTTTTTTCTTGCTTATTTGAATTTTTAGTTCGTTTATTTCATCGGATATAGCGTTTTCGTTGTCTATATCGCCATTGATTGCGGATTCGATTATATTTCTCTGTGCGTTTACAATATCGGCAAGTTTTGCCTTGAATTGCGCAAGTTCGGAAGGCAATTGCTTCAATATTTCCTTTGCCCCCGTAATTTCCGGAACAAGAAAGTAAATCACGCTTTCGGAAATATCGAACTCCGAATTATTTTCGTATTCTTTAATCTTTTTGCCTACGGCAATCAACTCGCTTTGATTCTTTTTATATTCTTCGTAATTAGAATCTCCTTCATTCGGTGCTTCGTCCGTATCGGGATTTCGCAAACTGCTCAAAACGCCGCGCAAAGCACGCTGGCGATTTTTTAATTCCACAATCGCGTCTTCGCTCAAAAACCGCTCTAATTCTTTGTTTATTGTCTGAATATCGGCATTAACAAGCTCGGCAACCTTATCGAGCGTTACCTCTTCAAAACAAGCAAAGCACTTTAACAGGCGTTCTACTTGTTCGGCGAATTTATCCAAGACGCTGCTATCTGCGCCTTCGCCCGAAAAACGATACGATTCGACGTATTTAAGCGTTCTCGTATACTTTTCGGTGTCTTCTTTTGCGGCAAGAAGTTTTTCTCTTAAAACTTCGTTTTCTCCGGTTAAACGGTTTATTTCTGAAAGCAAATTGTTCCGCTTTCTTTCCGTATCTGCATTCTCCCGTTGCAATTTCAAAAGGCGATCGTAATCAAGCCGAAGAGATTTCATCGTCGAATCGAATTCTTCTCTCGTTTCTTTGTAATTGTCGTATCTTGCTACTTGTTTTTCAAGGTTTCCGCAAATGTTAAGATAGAAGTTATCAACAAGCCTTTCGGGACTGTAATTCGTTTCTTTACCGTTTTGCGCCGGAATAAGACGAAGCGGACGTATTTCGGGTATCTTGGGCAATCTGTCAAATACGTTATCGATTGCTTTATGTGTTTCGGAAGATATTAAAACTTTCTTGCCACGCTTTGTCAGTTGTGCCGTAATCTCGGCAATAACCTGCGTTTTTCCCGTTCCCGGAGGACCTTGCAGCAAGAATATACTTTCGCTTTGGAGCGCGCGTTTTACGGCAAGTTTTTGACGGTCGTTCAAACTTTCAAGACACCACTCGGGATCTTTTATCTCTTCCACGGAAGACTGCGCAAGCGTTTCGGGCGAAAAAAGATACGTCGGCAAGAACGGATTTTTAACGTACCCGCCCAAAATCGAAGTCAACGCCTTTTCTTGCCTGTCTATTTTTGCTTTTTCCGCACGATTATCGTAAGTAAGATACCTCGGCGCAATTTCCTCGATTTGCTTTTCGATTTCTTTTACTTTGTCCGTGATATCTTGCGGACGGAAGTAAATCTGATAACGGCGTATCGTTTCGTTCTCGATTTTATCAGCCTTATCTTCGTTTAATTTTTGAAGTAGGACCTTCTTTATTTCGGTTTTCTCGGAATCAATACTCTCTATATATTGAAATTCTAATTGATTTTTCTTTTCCTTTTTAAGTTTATCGAGTTCCTCCTGACAGCGTATTGCCAAACTTTTTTGCTTTTTCTCGATAAGTGCCGTATTGCGACGAATATAAAAGTCGCGCAAAGATACCTGTGCCTTCGCTGTTTCTATACGCTTATCATATTCGTCGTTTAATGCCGATTCTTCACCGTGTAAAGCATTGATCTGTTTGTCTTTTTCAGCAACAGACAAATTTGAGCGTCTGATTTGGTCTATTTTGGCACGAATTGAGCCAAACTGTTTCTTCCTTTCGTTCTCAATCGGCGCGATAAATCGAGTTATCTCGCTTTGGTATACCTTGTATACGTCTTTATCAGAATTATTTATAACGTCGGAATCGAGTCTATCGTCAAGTTCTGTTTTGTATTCGTCAAGTTGCAAATCATATTTTTCTTGTATTTTAGCAGAAACGTCTGCCATATAACGATTAACCTCGGCAAGAATTATACCGTTATACTTGCTGTCAATTTCTCCAAATTTGGCAGTCAAATCTTTTTCGTAATTCTTGTCGAGAGCAGATAAATCAGGCTCTATATCTATGTATGTGAATAAATATCGTTCGCCGAGAAGATACGATTTGATACTTCTGATATTACCTTTATCGTCTGATTTCGGCGGATACGGCGACAGTCCCATCGCATCGCGAGTATACCTATTAAGATTGACCTCAAACTTTGGTTTTCCTTTTCCGTTTCTACCGACCGTTTCGGATAATATTTCCTTTCTGTTCTTTTCTATCGCAACACAAATCAGCGGAAAACCATCTGCTCCCGCTACTTCTTTTGATAGTATTATCTGCTCGCTTTTGCCGAAATCTTTAACTCCGTCCAAAAGAAGTCCCGAAAAAGCCTCTTCGTTTCTTCGATAGGATTCTTTCGTTATCATATATGCGTCGCATACGTGAACGTCGGTAATCTCTTCGCAACGCTCGGATTGTTTTCCTAAATAGTATCTGCGAAAATCGATATACCGCAACCATTGATTAAAAACACCAATCGCTTCATCGGGGTTTGGAACAGGAAATAGTTCCGTGGCTATTTCATTTACAAAGTCGTTTGTAAGAACAGAATCATGCAATTCGCCGTTACCGTAATCGGGAACCGAAAACGTATTTCCAGTATTTCTGCTATATATTTCCTTCTTTGCAAACGCGCAAAGCGAGTAACAAGAAACTCGCTTTTCACCGTATTTTACCGTTCGCTTGTCTATCAAATCTATCCCTTTGACGGATATTTCCGTAACGTTCCCAAATGTAACGTCACCGATTACCATAAAATCGTATGTTTCGGGCAGAACGTAGCGAGAATATCCGTCCACTTCGGGGCGAATTACGATATTACGNAAAATCTTATTCCCACGCTTATTCTCATCCATTGTTCTGTCAAACGACGGCAATGATACGTTGTAATATTTAGGCGTAGACGGAAATGTGTATCCGATAAATTCTTGAAGAGTGTCGGGCGCATAACCGCCGAGTTTTCTTTTCAGCGCTTCGTATTGCTCGTTTAACGATTGCGTGAAAAAGTCGTTTCTCCCCCAAGCCTTATCACCTAAACCTTTATCCAAATTATCTAAGAAATTCAGATATAAGTAAGCCATTTTACTCCCCCTTCGTAAACTTACGATACTTATCGAATATGTCTATATAATCCAAAAATTCCTTTATTTCCGCAGGCGACATACCGTCTATAATCCCACCGACTTTATCGAGTATAACGCTTTTCGTAAACGGATCGAGTCCGTTTAATGCTTGCCCCGCAGTCAATTGCTGTTTTAATGCATCGTTTTCACTCTGCAATCGTTCAAGTTCGTTTGTCAGATTTTCCACAGAAGAAAGCGACTGCTTTTTATCCTGAATACTGTCTTTCAGAATACTCGAAATTCTGTTGACGTACTGAGCGAGAATATCGGGATCGGACTCGTCGAGAACCAACTCCAATTCATCTTCGCTTTCCTTCCCGAAAAGATATAAGATTTTATATTGCTTATCTTTAGGGATATCTGAAAAGTTTTCAAGATTCCGATAATTGTAAATCGTCGCTTTGGATATTTCGAGATATTTAATTAAATCCGTAACCTTAATAGAAAATTTTGTAACGAGTCTTTCAAATAATTTCGTTGTCATTTTTGGCATCTTCTTATCCGTTTGACATTATTATACTATATTAAAAACATAATGTCAATATATTTTGTCTAAAATAGTCTAATTTATATCCTATAAAACAAAAATTTTTTGTGAAAAACTAAAAATCAATATTTTTAGACTAATTTAACCATTTCATTCTGCCTTTTCCATACTTAAACCACAATATACGGACCTCATATAAACGCTTACGATATTTTCAAAGCAAAAAGAGACTGCCTGTCTTTTTAATTGCAATCTCTTTTACTTAAAGCATTATATTTCGATGTTTTTATAGCAATATATTTACGAACTTGCTGTTTGATTGTTTCCCCTATGTTTACTCGTCTTCAGTCGAAACCCTTATATATATGACCACACGTTTTGGAGAGTCATCTTCAAAAAAACTTACTTTTGAACGCGCAGGTATAAATTCTATATCATCCGTGCTAAGACTGCTATGCCGTGCCTTTATAAGCTCTCGGCGTTCTACTTTTGTTTTTGGTCTGTCTTTTTCTGCCACGTGTTACCTCCAAGCTTTAATTATACACACCTTATTCTACTACTTTTTTATTCGGCAGAGATAACACTATAGTAACCGAATTTTAACTAAAATCTTACTTTTTGGTTACTATAGTAACTGATTTACTGTAAAATGACTCTATATATGTGGGTATAAAAAATCATCAATTATATATTTTATAAGGTGAAAAATGGAATACATAGATAAATTGAATAGATTGCGCTATGAAAAAGGCTTGAGTTTTCGACAACTCGGGCTTGATTGTAACCTTTCTGAATCCGCTGTAAAAAAGATATTTTATAAGAAATGCGACCCAAGAATTTCGTCTATTGAGAAGATTTGTGCCGTTTTGGGTACTTCTATACCCGATTTGTTTAGCACGGCGAACAAACTTCAAGCAGAAAAAATCTACGGTGACGATTCCTTTATTGCGGTTTGCGCTCCTTTACCTACGGATGNCAAAAGCCATGTCATGCAATTCGTAAACGGTCTTTGTAAATAGATACCGGTCACGTGCTCATCCTTTTTGCCAACTTTAAACAATAGTGAAATTCGGTTACTATTTTACCCTACCGCGAGGTTTGCCCACGGTCGCACGTTCCGTTGCGTCCGTGTCTT
>JGI24710J26742_10004682_pt1 | contig 11137 bp, 11 predicted proteins | sample BioPla2DNA2_FD_26742 | JGI IMG/M metagenome (IMG submission 26742) | reverse complement strand
CATTTATCAAGCTGTAATAAAATCCAACATAGTACACATCTGTCCTATGCTTGCTTTGATTTATCCACAGGAAGAACAATTTTCTTCTTGTCCTTTGATTCCTTATATAATACTATCTTTCTTCCGATTACCTGAACCACCTCTGAACGTGTCCTTTCGGCTAGAGTATGTGCAATTGCATTAATATCCTCTAAGCAATTCTTAAGTACATTAATCTTAATTAACTCTCTGGCTTCTAAGGCCTCTAACACTCCCTCAGTTATTTCCGGAGTAAGAGCTGATTTTCCTATTTGATAAATAGGGTCCAGATTCATAGCCAGGCCTTTTAGATAAGCTCTTTGCTTTGTTGTCATCACAACTCTCCCTTCTATATATAATTTTTCTTCCTAATTGATATAAGGAAGGATCTATTCATAATATCTTTCTATTTATAATAATCAAACTGAAGACCATACATTCTAACAGTATCGCCCTCTTGGATTCCAAGCTCCTCTAGTTGCTCAAGTATACCATTATCTCTCATAAAGTTCTGGAAGAATACAAATCCCTTTTCAGACTCTAGATTTGTATATCCAAGCATACGTTCAATTCTGGGACCTTCAACCACATAGAGATTCTCTTCTTCCTTCCATACCTCAAATGGCTCTTCTGATACTGTGGTATTTTCAGGGAAGAACTCTCTTTCAAATACTACTGGCGTCTTATCCATCTGATCAAGAATTCCCTTAACATGATACAAAAGCTCCTTGATTCCCTTACCACTTACAGCTGATATAGGAAAAACCTTTAAACCTTCCGGCTCAAAAGCACTCCTGAGCTTCTCAACCACCTCTTGCTCATCCTCACCATATAAAACATCAATCTTNTTTGCAGCAATTACCTGTGGAAGCTTAGCTAGCTGGGGATTATATGAGGTAAGCTCTTCATTAATCAATCGGATATCCTCTATAGGATCCCTTCCCTCAGTTGATGCAGCATCAACCAAATGAATTATTAACTTAGTACGCTCAATATGCCTCAGAAATTGATGTCCAAGGCCTAGTCCCTCTGAAGCTCCTTCAATTAAACCAGGAATATCTGCAATAACAAAGCCGCCACCTTCCTCAAAATCAACAACTCCTAGGTTAGGGCTTGTAGTAGTGAAATGATAATTACCTATCTTTGGTCTGGCATTTGTCACTCTAGATAAAAGCGTGGATTTACCTACATTAGGGAAGCCCACAAGTCCAACATCTGCTATCACCTTAAGCTCCAGACGCACAGTCATCTCCATTGCAGCCTGTCCAGGTTGAGCATATTTTGGTGCCTGCATAGTAGCAGTGGCATAATGCTGATTTCCCTTACCGCCTCTTCCGCCTTTAAGGATTAATACCCTTCGGTTATCACCCGACATGTCTGCTACAACCTTGCCAGTTTCCTTCTCATAAATCACAGTTCCCGGGGGAACCTTAAGAACCAGGTCCTTACCATCCTTACCTGAACAACGCTTCTTACTGCCGTTTTCACCATCCTCAGCAGCATATTTTCTTACATAACGGAAATCAGCTAGGGTGTTGAGGCCTTCATCCACCTCAAAAATCAAGTCTCCACCCTTACCGCCATCACCTCCGTCAGGGCCTCCGGCCGGTACATATTTTTCCCTACGAAAACTCACATGACCGTCTCCACCTTTGCCTGACCTTATAAATATCTCAGCTCTATCTGCAAACATAAATACCTCCGCATAATCTGCAATGCAAAATCCAATAAACATCATAAAAATAAATCATTTATATAGTTTCAATATAACTAGCTACAATATAGTATATCATAAATTTGCATAAAACAACCCCAAATTCATAATGCCTAGGAATTTGGGGTTATAATCACATCTGTCTTTCTTATTTGCTCTCAACAGGATATACACTAGCCTGTTTCTTATCCCTGCCTTTTCTTTCGAAACGAACAACTCCGTCTACCAATGCAAATAATGTATCGTCGCCACCGCGTCCAACATTAACTCCTGGATGGATTCTTGTTCCACGTTGTCTATAAAGAATGTTACCAGCAAGAACAAATTGTCCGTCAGCTCTTTTGGCACCTAGTCTTTTGGACTCGGAATCTCTACCATTCTTAGAGGAACCAACACCCTTCTTATGAGCGAAAAATTGAAGGTTCATTTTTAACATCACATACACCTCCTATAATCAAATAAAAACACTAAAATCAAATTCATTAGAAACTTTACATACTTCTGTATGTCACAGCCTATTTTTTCTGAAAAATCCGAATATACTTATCTGAATACTCCTCCGAAATACCCTCTAGCCCAAGAGCTAGTGAATTTAGAAGAAGATTTCCATGGCTGCTTACAGATCCGGCCATATGAAATTCTATGAAACCCTCGTCTTCATCCTGTTTAATATCAAATGTATCGGATGTAAAATGATCTATAGAATTTATAGTATTAATTACTAGGGCTGACACCGCCGCACATACAATATCACTGCCCTTTTCGGCATAATTCGCATGTCCCAGCATCTTAAACCCTGTAATCAGATTGTCTGCATTCTTAAATATAGTAACTTTAATCATCTACATTTACCTATGCGTTGATCTTTTCAATCTTAACCTTGGTAAATGGCTGTCTATGACCTTTTTTCTTGTTATATCCAGACTTACTCTTGTATCTGTAGACAACAACTTTTCTATTCTTGCCTTCTTCAACAACAGTTGCAGTTACCTTAGCATTAGCTACTGTAGGACTTCCAACAACCATTTCGCCCTTATTAACTGCAAGTACTTGGTCAAATACAACTTCTGCGCCTGCTTCTAAGCCAAGCTTCTCAACCTTAATGATATCGCCTTCCGCTACCTTATACTGTTTTCCACCAGTTGCAATAATTGCGTACATATGGCACCTCCTATTATCATTACTCGCCAGCTTCGGTGTCCAAAAATTGGAACTTAGACCTCACTGTGCGGCACACTAAGTTATGTTAGCACAAACCAAAGAAATTGTCAACGAAAAATTTTTGTACCAGGTACCGAAATGGACTGTACCGGGTACGGTACCCGGTACAGATAATCACACTTCACTACAGCTACTGATAATAATATTTCTGAGTTTTCTAGTGATTTCCATGGTACCTGTATTAGTTTTTTGAGTCATAAAAAGAAAATTAAGATTATCAGTTGGGCAATTGGCAAAATAACAACCAAGCCAGCCATCCCATCCATATTCATTTTGGCTACCAATAGTCCCAGCCCTTGTAGTATCTGTAAGAACCCTCATTAGGTTGCCATAACTATGGCCTTCTAACTCATACCAGGATACGAAGCCCTTTTGCTGTTCAGGATTCAATGTTTTGCTTGTCATATAGCTTACTGTTTTAGGATGCATTATATTCACGCCATTATAACTTCCGCCATTCATTAGCATAAGCGAAAATTTAGCATAATCATCAATTGTGGAAACCAACCCTGCTCCACCAGCTTCATAAGCAGGTTCTCTATCCATGCTCTGGATAATTCCTAGATAATTACCGGTATAAAGTACTAGCTCACCCTTACCATCTGCTTCATAGGTATTGGCCAATCGGTCTCTCTTTTCTATTGGTACATAAAAGGCTGTATCCTTCATATCTAAAGGATCGAATAACTCTTTTTTTAAGAATTCACCATATTTCATACCACTTACTACTTCTATTATTGCGGCAAGTACATCTGCACTGACTCCATAAGCCCAGTATTCACCAGGATGAAAGGCCAGAGGACATCTTCCTAATTTATTGGCTATTTCTATAGTCGTAAGCGCATTTTCTGTAAAAAGTTTTTCATCTATTTCCTCAAAAATCTTTTCTGTCGCTTTACCAGCTTCACATTCACCGCCATACAAAAGTCCTGAGGTCATATTAAACAGATCTTTTATTCTCATTTCTCTTTTAACAGGAACAAGGTCCCCGTCCTCTGCAACAAGCTGATTGCGAAACCCTTCTAGATACTTGCCAACCGGCTCATATAGATCAATCATACCTCTCTCTACTAAAATCATAGTAGCCNCGGCAGTAATAGGCTTCGTCATAGAATAGAGCCTAAAAATAGTGTCCCTCCTAATCGGANTTTGCTCCTCTTTAGATGCAAGACCATCCTCATGATAAAATATCTCTTCCCCATTTTTGAAAACAAGTAGATTAGCTCCGGNAATTTCATTCTGATCAATTGATTTACGGATTGCATTCTTAATATTAATAATATCTGCCTTCTCTAACATATCATTTGCTTCCCCCTTATTATTTTTGTACCCGGTACAGGCCAGTTTTGTACCCGGTACCGTATTACAAAAGGTCGAGACCTATTAATTGCTCATGGAGTGGCTTTCGTACTTTCTTTCTGGTGACCTCCACTAGGCCTAAGGCTGTCATGTCCACCAGGGTTGTCTTTATGGGATCTTTTTTGAAATGCTCTTCTAACTCGGTCATTAATCGGTCCTTATCCTTCTGAAGCTCCATATCGATGAAGTCTATTATTATGATTCCGCTAATATTTCTCAGCCTAAGTTGCTTGGCAATCTCCTTAGCAGCTTCTAAATTAACCTTGAGAAATGTCTCCTGAACCTTCTTTTTACCTGATACAGCCTTACCAGTATTAACATCAATCACAGTCAAGGCCTCAGTGGGTTGAATTACTAGTGTTCCCCCTGATTTTAGCCACACAGTAGGCTTTAAGGCACCCTTTATTTTACTGTTAATACCATATAGGGATGACAGACTTAGGGTATCATCCTTATATAATCTTAGCTTATCCTTATCCTCCGGCTGATGCTGATTAAGATAATCCTTCATATTATCATATAGTTCTTCATTATCTGTTACAAATTCATCTAGTCGATCCGAATATCCATCCCTAATATCACAGATATATCCCGGTGGTGTACGATACAATAAGGAATACCTGCTTTTATGAATTCCGTATGTTCGGATATTTTTATATAAATCAACCAAATTATTTATTTCATTTACTATTAATTTATCATCTATAAATGCTGAATTAGTACGTACTATTAACCCATACTCTTTAGTGACATAAGGCCTCACAAGGCTACGAAGCCTCTCTCTTTCTTTAGCATTCTCTATCTTGGTGGAGACTCCCACAGATGACTTGCCATATGTTAAGGCAACATATTTTCCAGTAAGATTAATATTTGAACTAACTACCGGAGCCTTTGTCTTAACTTCTTCCTTAGTAACCTGTACGATAAGCTCATCACCTGTCTTAATGCTTACTTCTTTCTTGCCAACAGCATCCTCAGCTTCATATGCCTGATTTGCCAAAATAGGGTATCGATTCTCAGCCATAGAATAATAGCACATCCTGCCATCTGCTATTTCTACAAATGCCGCATTGATATTCTTCACAATATTNTTTACCTTACCCAGATAAATGTTACCAAGAATCGTGTCATCAATAACAGGATTAAGTGACACCTGTATCATATCCATTCCATCAAATAAGGCAGATATAATAGTGTTTTTATTCTTTGTTATTACAAGCTTATGATTCATAAATGAATCCCCCTAGACCATTCCGACATAATTACTCTCTGAAAAACCCACGGTTCACTACTTATCAAGTCTATCAAGTGATATCAATCTATTCGACTCTTCATCCCTTGTATAAATCTCCAGTCTATGAACCTGCCAAGCATAAGGATTATACTGGATACCATTTTCAATGCAAAATGCCTCCATTACCAGCTCAGGCTTGAGATTAGATGCACTACCTGTATCCAAGCGCAAATATACCTTAGTATTATTTTCATAAACCTCTGCCCTACTAGCAGCCTCAATCAAGCAACTACCTTCATTACTATTAGACCCTTCCTTATTATCAGGGCCAGTTAGAAGCATGGCATTCTCTATTAGATTTTTATTATATTCTGCCTCATCAAAGCAAGCCATGCTAATCATAGGTCTTATGTTAACCTCTGTCTCACTTTTCTTAGTCTTTTTTAAAATAGTGATATCCTGCTTTGAATAGAAACTCTCAAAAGCCTCCCGAAATCTATCTCTTGTGACAGTTCCATCAACATCATCACCCATATCCCACAAGGAGTATCCATCCTTTAATGATACCAAATAATCCGCCGAGGATACTAAGGACATGGCAGTCACAGCCTTTTCATTTACTTCAGGCTCAGACAATATATGGAAGCCAGTTACATAGAACCCTTCAGACATAACCTCATTTATCCTCTTAATCATTACCTCAGGCTCATCACTGCTATTTAGACCTATATCCACATATTCAGCATCGCTGGTAAGACCAACACCTAAAGGTGCAGCAAAGGACATAATCTGATGAGGATTGTAACCCTTAGTATATTCACTATCAAGGCCTGCCCTACGAAAAGCCTTTTGAAAATATCTCATAACATCTAGATGGCCAATGAATTTCATGGCTCCATATTTTTGAAATTTTACTCTAACCTTCATTCCTTACCTCCTGCGCCCTGGGAACCCTCAACATCCATTAATGAAACTTCATTTTCATGATTTGACCCAGAAAGTACCTGCTCATTAAAGCAAACCCCTCCTCCAAATTGCTTGGCACCACAGTTGTAGCATAGCTCTCTACAGTTAGGTGTCTCAAGGCTATTCTTCGCCCTCCTATATTCCCTAAGTAGAAATGACTTGCTTACACCGGCATCTATTATATCCCAAGGAAAAATCTCATCTTCTTCACGCTCTCTACCATTGTAGAATGAAATTGAGAGACCATTTTCCTCCAGTGCCTTTATCCATTTGTCATAAGCAAAATGCTCGCTCCAGGAATCATAAAGGCAACCTGACATATATGCATCATATATAACCTTGCTTAATCTTCTATCCCCTCTAGCCAGCACTCCTTCTAGTTCGCTCTGCTCGGCCTCATGCCAATTAAACTTGATGCTCTTTCTATTCAGTTGCTCATTTATCTTGCTCCTTAAGAATCTTTGCTTCTCCAAATACTCCTCAGGTGTGTCCATCCTAGACCACTGAAAGGGTGTAAAGGGTTTGGGAACAAAGAAGGAGGTACTAGCCACAATGCTTACCTTTCCCTGTCTCTGATCCTTTGGTATATCATAGTATACTCTGGCTATTTTATCGGATAGTATGGCAATTCCTTCTATATCCTCATCAGTCTCGGTGGGAAGTCCCATCATAAAATACAGCTTAACCCTGTTCCAGCCACTTAAAAATGCCTCGCCAGCACCGTTTAGTATAGCCTCTTCGGTCAGACCCTTATTTATAACATCTCTAAGCCTCTGGCTACCTGCCTCAGGGGCAAATGTCAGACTGCTCTTTCTTATATCCTGAACCTTGCCCATAACATCCAATGAAAATGCGTCTATTCTTAAGGATGGCAGGGAAATGTTAACCCCCTTAGAGCCAAATTCATCTATAAGGAAATAGACCAGCTCCTGAAGCTGTGAATAATCACTAGAGCTTAATGAGCTTAAGGATATTTCCTCATGTCCTGTTGACTTAAGCATCTCATAGGCACACTTCTTTAAGTATTCAAGATCCCTTTCTCTGGTCGGACGATAGATCATACCCGCCTGGCAGAATCTACAGCCACGAATACAGCCTCTCTGAATTTCTAATACTACTCTGTCCTGAGTAGCCTTAATAAATGGAACAAGAGGCTTAGTAGGATAATAGGCCTCACTAAGATTCATTTCTACCTGCTTTTTAACCTTATCCGGTGCCCCCTCATACTTCTTCTCAAAGCCTTTTATAGTAGAGTCTTCATTATAGATTACATCATAAAATGCGGGTACATACATACCTTCAATACCTGCTACCTGCTCCAGAAATTCTCTTCTGGATTTACCTGCTTTTTTAGACTCCTTATATAGATCGAGGAGCTCATTATATGCCGTCTCACCCTCACCTATATAGAAGAAATCAAAGAAATCCGCAATAGGTTCAGGGTTATAGGTACAGGGTCCTCCCCCTATTACTATTGGGTCATCCTCGCTTCTATCCTTTGCATAAATAGGAATCTGCGAAAGCTCCAATATCTGAAGAATATTGGTATAACACATCTCATATTGGATTGTAATGCCAAGGAAATCGAAATCTTTCACTGGTTCTTGGCTTTCCAATGCAAAAAGAGGGATATTTTTCTCCCTCATCAACTTGTCCAAATCTACCCAAGGAGAATAAACCCGCTCGCAATAAGTATCCTCCCTGCGGTTTAAAATATCATATAATATTTGAATGCCCAGATGGGACATGCCTATCTCATATACATCCGGGAAACACATACAAAATCTTATGTCTACATCTTTGGGATCCTTTACACGCATATTCACCTCACCGCCAATATAACGGGCAGGCTTTTCTACGGAAAGTAGTATTTCATCGGATAGTGCTAATTTTCTCATCTTTTATCCTTTCTATATATCATCCTAAACATATTAAATCTGCTTAGTAGATTATATCGTATACTAATGCAAATTACAACGAAAGAAAATGCCTAAGATATGATACAAAGAAATATAAACTAGTTGTATAAAATCACTACCCCATTTTAATATATAGTTATAAATGCTACTTTAATAAGGATACTATCATTTCCTCCAAGGCTTTTAATTGATTATTTCCTGTTACATAATGACGTATGGCTTCATATGAAAATACTCCCCAATCCACCTTAACCTTATCAATAATGAATATAGCCAAAAATACCACTGCTGCACAAACAGTTCGAATAATCAAGGACCTAAAGGAGGCCATCTCTTCTGGAAGAACCTCTTCATCATCAGACTCATAAAAAAGTCTCTCCACCTTACTTCTTTTCCTCCTACCATAAGAAGAATATGCAGCCTCCTGATCTCCAGTATACAGGTCGTTCGTTCTTCCGCTAGTATCATATGCATTCATTTGCCTTAAGCAAGCCTCTCTTGCCTGAAGGATATACTCAGCCCGTGACATTCTCGGTCCTTCTTCTTTATAGTCATCAATAACCTTATATCCACTCTCTCTATCATCATATGGCTTGTGATTATCAAGGGTTGTCGGTCTCTTGAAAGCCTTATTTTCATCATATGATACAGAATCTACGATCTGCCTATTATTGTGACCAGTGTATTTTGGTTTATTAATCATCTCTATGGGAACAAATAGCTTATCATTTATATTGTTCGATAAGTTTTCTTCTATCTGCCGGTATATTTTATCCTCATATCCAGTATCCATTAGGCTTCCCCCTTGATAGATTATTTACTTATATATCCCATGAGTCCAAGCTCAAGCATGATGATAGCCCTTAGGGATTTTAAAACTCAAGCTTGTTCTTCTCTTAATTATATTACATATAGTTCTTATATATTCCCTCTTAACCCATGATAAACAAAAGAAACCTCCAATGAACATGCTTCTAATACACATTTTCAAGAAGGTTTCTTTTTATTATATAACTTATTTAGCAATAAAATTAATGTTATTATTTATAGCAAATTCCTCGGCTGTTTTATGAGTTTCTTAGATAATGAACCGCTATCTGTGTTCGATGCTCCAGACCNGTCTTTTCCAGGATGGTTGAAATATGATTACGAACAGTTCCATTGGTCAGATAAAGCTTCTCACATATATCCTTATTGGAAAGACCCTCAGCTATTAATCCAGCAATCTCCATTTCCCTAGGAGATAAAAGCATCTTAAACATCTGATTTGAGGTCCCTTCCGGAGATACCCTGCTTCTTATGAACTCCAGAACATCCTTTTGAAATACACTACCTCCAGAATTAATAACTCTTATAGCTGATAGAATTCTCTCCGCGGGACTATTCTTTAAAATATATCCATTAATGCCTGCCTGAAGGGCGCTAAGAATAAGTTCAGGCTCATCAAAAGTAGTTAATAGCAAAGGATTCGAAAGCTTCTCAGCCATAATCTCCTTGGCAGCAGTAATCCCATCCATTATAGGCATTCTTATATCAAGCATAACCACATCAGGCTTATACTTTCTCGACAATTCAACCGCTTCAAGCCCATTAACAGCAGTACCTACACACTCCAAATCATCCTGAGTCTCCAAAATCATCTTCAATCCTTCACGTATAATGGCATCATCATCAGCCAAAAGCACACTTATCACACTTTTCCCCTCCCTATCCTGTACCGGGTACGGTACCCGGTACAGTCCATTTCGGTACCCGGTACAGATTAACAGATTAAGCTACCGTAAATATATTGGTCACGCAGAACCCATTCTCGTCCTTGGCAAAAAAACATCTGCCCTTGCAGATTACAACTCTTTCTTCTATTGCTTCCAAGCCAAGGTTCTTTTCAATTTCCTGACCGCTGGTCCTTCCATTGTCTCTAAACTCTACCTTGATTATCTTATTATAAACTTGAATATTTAGATTAAACTCAGTGGCATTCGAATGCTTTAATACATTGGTCAAGCATTCCTTAAGATTGTCATGGATGCAAGCCCATATATCAAGACTGATGCTAGTCAAATCCCCCGTTGTCTTTAGCTTGCTGTTAATATTATATTTAACCTTAAATTCTTCCAGTATGGATGTAATATCATGAATACCAAGGAGGGACTTGTCAATCCTCTCCTCCCTAAGTGCAGTACGTATCTCATCCACACTTTCCCGAAGATTTATTATAGCCTTTTCCACAGTCCCTGTAGCTTTATTATGGTTATCCTTCATCTGCAACATAGCAGCCTCAAGAAGTATGATACTTCCCGATATTCCATGACCAATTTCATCATGAATTCTAGCCGCAATTCTATTACGTTCTTCCAAGGAAGCGGTGGTCTTTAAGGTTTTCATCAAACCGTTCAGGTCAGCAACTTTGCTTTCCAGCTTCATAATCTTTTCCTGAAGGTTTTCATTTTTATGTACGAAATACTCCTGTCTTATAATTGATATCCTTGAGATTATAATCATTATAATTAGACAAATAGAAAGAATTATTATATCAATATCTGGTGNATACACAAAAAAGAGTAAAATCGAAGTTATTATACTGATTTGATAATACATTTCTTTNGATAGTAAGAGCTCAAACATTTGTAGCAATAGGACAATCAAAAGTGAAAATAATATGTCAACTCCCATATATAAGCAGGCTATTATTGAGGCAGATATGGT
>JGI24710J26742_10004681_pt1 | contig 11138 bp, 7 predicted proteins | sample BioPla2DNA2_FD_26742 | JGI IMG/M metagenome (IMG submission 26742) | reverse complement strand
AGAAGTGTACAGCAATGAGTCGCGCTCAGTTTGGCTCACGTCGCCGTATCCCTGTACAGTCCTGGTATAAGCGAAATATGACTCAACATCATCCATCTCCACATAGGCGTTTTTGAGCCCGGTCATGGCGTATCTGGCCTCTTCCGTTGATTTGTAATTCTCAATGACCCTCTTGTAGGTCTCCACCGCCTTCTCGTTTTCCCCGGTATTGTAATACAACAGCCCCAGTTGCACCATAGCTTTCGGCGCATACTGGTTATTGGAATAGTCATCTATGATTTTTCGGAAGTCGGCTTCACTTTGCCGGAAATTATCCAATGCCATGTAAGCCCTGCCCCTTTCATAAATAGCACTTGGCACGTAGGCCGAAGTGGGATATCTCTGGATCAAAGTTGAGAGGACATCCGCCTTTCCCCGCTGATCGCCCATCAACCCCGTTGAAAATCCTTTCTGGAACATGGCATAGTCGGCGTCCACCTGCCCATAGTCGATCACCTTGTTGTAATAATCTATGGCGAGACGATAGTTTAAACCGACATAATAGCAGTCGGCTATCCTGTTGCGGGCATCAGCCATCACGTCGGCGCTCACCTGGGCAACAGCCGACTCAAAGTTGCGGAAATGGATGAGAGCATTGCTATAATCGCCCAGATTATAATAGGCCGAGCCGAGATTGTATCGCACCAAAATATATTCAGGCAACGCCATGACACCCGGTATGCCCATAAATTCTATATAGTCGTTTTTAGCGCTTTCGTAATCTCCCGTCCTGTATTTGGCTTCTCCCCTCCAGTAAATAGCGCCCGCCCTGACAAGTCTGTCATATTTTCCATATTCCAGCGACTTGTCGAACATATCTATGGCGGCGTTGAGCTCCATGTTCCTGAAAAGTTCCTGTCCCCTGTAATAGGCAACCTTCTGGTACGCTTCCTCTATTTTGGCATCTTTGTTGGTAATTTTTTCCAGCGATGTCAAGGCCGCTTTATAGTTCTTTGTCTGCAAATATGTTGATACCAAATAGTTGTACACCTCCTGTATCCGGGGAGATGCCGGATAGGTGTCGATATACTCATGAAAAGAGGCAATCGCTTCTCCAAAAGGCGAATAGGAGGTCTCATAGGTTATTTTGGCGTAGTTGAAGAGTGCCTCCTCTTTGATCTCTCTGTCGAATTCCATTTTGGCCGCCTGACCGAACCCGAACTGAGCCCTCTGCTTGTTGCCCTGTTTCAGGTAACAGTCGCCCAACACAAACCATGAGTTCTGGCTGAGAGCGTCGTTTCTTGATGATATATCAAGAAATCCATTGATAGCCTCATCAATATTACCGGTCATATAATAACAGTATGCCAATTGGTATTCACTCTCGCGGGTGGATATCCTTGAAGCGGAGGCGAACCTCTCAAGATAGGGCAACGCATCGGCGTACATCTCTTTGTTGTAGTAGGCATCTCCAATAAAAGAGCAGAGCTCCACCGCTCTCTCCTCCCCGGCCGACTCCAGAAGCGCCGGAGCCATCTCTATGATCTGGTCATAGTCCTTCCTGATATAAAGTATCTGTACAATATAAAAGGGAACTATCTCACTGAATGTCGGATCCTCCTGTAGCCGCCGGAACCCCTCGTAAGCGGTCTCGTACATCTCCTCTTCATAAGCTATCTGCGAGAAGTAGTACAACGCCGGCTGGGTATATTCGGTGTCAATATCCTTTATCTCCGAAAACATCAGCAAAGCCCTGGATTTTTCGCCCTGAAGGTAATGGGAATGGCCAAGCTTGAAAAAATATTCATCGATTTTAGGAGCATCCAACTTCTGGCGGTTTACAAGTTCGTAGTAAACAATGGCTTTACGATAACTCTTGTTCTGATAGAAATAGTTGGCCAGAGCCAGATAACCGTCGTTGACGTTGGGGCTGTCGGCGTGTTCACCAATAAAATCCAACATTCTCTTTTCGGCGTCGGGGTTGAACAGATTGATAGCCGACAGTGCGGCGTAATATTGGGCATCCGACTTTTGTTGGACAGAGGCCATACCTCCCGCCAGAAAATCGTCAAACAACCTTATCGCGGATGCGTATTTCTCCTTTGAAAACATCTCCATACCCCTGTCAAAGTCCGATACCACATTTGAAGATGTAAAGGGGACCTGCCCGGTCGATATTATAGGTATGGCCAGTAGAAACAACAAAAGAGCCGCATATGCTCCCGCTATCCGTTCCGGAACACCGCGACAACCAAAAAACAAAGTTTTTCCGTTCATAACAATTATTTCATGCGTTTGCGAGTGTACCATTGATTAAAAGCAATATTGGACACACTGTTTCCCGGTAAAAGTACAACTATAAAACAGTGGGGCGACAAGCTTTATTGTGTAATTTATCAACATCCAAATGTTAGTTATCAATTCTTTTGTTACTTTGCGTCAAAAGTACGGAACTATGGAAGCGACCCATTCATTAGATGCGATTATTGAACTGCATAATTGCCAGATATGGCAGCAAGATCACCTGGTATTGAAGAATGTTGACTTTACCGTCAACAGAGGAGAATTCATGTACCTGGTGGGCAAGGTGGGCTCCGGAAAGACCAGTCTGATCAAAACTATCAACGCCCAACTTCCACTGAAAGAGGGAACAGGACTCGTAGCGGGCTATAATCTGTCCAAACTGAGAGAGAGGGATATCCCTCATCTGCGGCGTAAGTTGGGCATTGTATTCCAGGATTTTCAGTTGCTCATAGACCGCACCGTAAACGAGAACCTTGAATTCGTGCTCAAAGCCACCGGATGGAAGAACAAGGCTGACATTAAAGATAGGATTGACGAGGTGCTGGACAAAGTCGGCATGGGACTCAAGGGTTACAAGATGCCACATCAGCTCTCCGGCGGCGAGCAGCAAAGGGTCGTCATTGCACGGGCCCTGCTGAATGATCCGGAGATTATCCTGGCCGATGAACCTACCGGCAACCTGGATCCCGAAACATCCGAAGGCATCATCAATTTGTTGCTGGAAATATCGAAAACAGGCAGAGCCGTTGTCATCACCACGCATAACCAAACCATCCTCAGAAAATTTCCGGCAAGAACACTGAAATGTGAAGATGGCAAACTTTTGCCGATAGAAAAGGAGGAGGAGATCGAACTTATTTGATCTTTTGGGGATTATTGGACTTTTCGCGAAAAAAGAAAAACGCAACCCAAAAAAGTTCATTAATTTGACTATATTCGCGGCCTATTAAAAACAGGGCGATGTTTTCGTGGTTTTCGCTGTGAGTATCTGGGTTCACTATTATTAGCGGCAGCAGCGGCAAAAACCATTCTGGAAGCCGCTTCATATATAACAAACATTAATGATAAATTTCGAAGAAATGGGTTTTACGCCCGATATCCTGAAATCGATCGAGGAGTTGGGCTTCGATAGCCCCATGCCGGTGCAGGAAAAGGTTATTCCGTTGATGCTTGACGGGGAGAGGGATATTATAGCATTGGCGCAGACGGGAACAGGAAAGACGGCCGCATTCGGATTGCCGTTGGTTATGACAACAGATACGGGAATTGACGACACACAGGCGCTTATTTTATGTCCCACAAGGGAACTCTGTATGCAGATAACGGAAGACCTGAACAGTTTCGCGAAACATACCGGACAACTCAAAATATTGGCCGTATACGGTGGAGCCAGCATAGAACAACAGATCAGAGCCCTGAAAAAAGGGGCACAGATCATAGTCGCCACACCCGGCAGGCTTATCGACCTTATAGGGAGAAAAGCGGCGAAACTGGAAAAAGTGCGTACCGTTGTGCTGGACGAAGCCGACGAGATGTTGGATATGGGATTTGTTGACAGTATCAACGAGATTCTGGAAGAGGTTCCAGAAGGCAGAAGGACACTGCTCTTTTCGGCAACGATGTCGAACGAGGTGGCATCGATAGCCAAAAACTACATGATAGATCCGCTTGAGATTATCATAGGCACAAAAAATGCCTCCGCCACCAATGTCTCTCACGGATATTTTCTCGTTCAGGCAAAGGACAAATACAAGGTACTCAAAAGGATAGCCGACTACGAACCGGAGATTTACGGAATAGTGTTCTGCAGAACCCGAAAAGAGACACAAGAGATAGCTTCAAAGCTGATAAACGACGGCTACAACGCCGATGCGCTGCACGGCGACCTGTCGCAAGCACAGCGCGACACTGTGATGCAGAAGTTCAGGGTCAGAAACCTACAGTTGCTGGTAGCTACCGATGTCGCCGCCCGCGGTCTGGACGTAGATAACCTCACCCATGTAATAAACTACAGCCTGCCCGATGATATCGAGATTTACACCCACAGGTGCGGAAGGACCGGACGTGCCGGCAAAACCGGCATATCACTTTCACTGGTACATCTGCGCGAAAGGCAACAACTAAGGAAAATCGAGAAAAAGGCAAAAACAACCTTTGAAGCCCTCCCAATACCATCCGGAAGGGATATCTGCTACAAACAGTTGATGCACTGGGTAAAAAAGGTAGAGACAGTGGCCACAAAACACCAGGAGATAGAAAAACTTTTGCCCGAAGTTGAGAAGAGATTATCGTCACTCGACCGCGAAGAGCTGTTGAGCAGGGTGATTTCGCTTCAATTCGACAAGTTTTTGAGCGACTACCGCAACGGTGAGGAGATCATATCGCCGGTAGACCGGAATTTCGGAAAAAAAGGCAAGGAGAGAGATGTACGCTCCGATGACCATTCCGGAAGCGGCAATTACATCCGCTATTTCATCAATCTGGGCAAATCCGACGGATTGTTCCCCGAACAGCTTATTGGACTTATAAACAACAACACCAAAGGAAAGAAGGTAGCATTGGGGAAAATAGACCTAATGAAAAACTTCTCCTTTTTTGAGATGGACGCCGACAGGGCCGACGAGGTGATACCCAACCTGAACAACGCCATGTTCAATGAACGGAAGGTGGTAGTCGAAGAGAGCCGGGAATCCGAGAACCACAAACAACAGCGACAGGATGGAGGAAAAAAAGATTGGAAAGAGTATCCTGATAAAAAAAAGAAGAAAAGCGGCGGAAAAGATGACTGGTTCTACAGTTGGATAGATCAGCACGGAATTAAGGATGGATTCCGGTATGAAACAGGCAAATCCCCGTACAGGAAAAACAGCGGTCAAGGCAAGAGCAACAAAACATCGGTAGACAGGTACGGCAATAAAAAAACGAGCAAGAAAAGAAAATAACGGGGATTGGCGACTGTTGGCGCCTCCCCTGTCAATCCGTTGAATTAATAATCTATTAATATCAGATGATATTAAGGGTGTTGTTTAACTTTACCCATTACAAATAAAGCATTCTTCTTTGAAGTATCCTATATATTTCAGCGAAAAAGCCACGTAAATGATTCGAAAACTTAATATATTTGGCGCCGGTAATCCTTTTTTACACCATATCATAAATTATCGTTAATACCCTCTAACCATGAAACAATTCACAGTTTTTTTCGTGTGGGCGATAATAGCGACACCGCTCTTCGCCCAGGAAGTGCCGCAAGGATTCTCATACCAGGCCATTTTAAGGGACGACTCCGGGGCGATAATAGCCAATACCGAAGTAACAGTCGAACTGTCGTTGCGAGACGCCGCAGGATCAGAGCAATGGGTAGAAAAACATACTGTCACGACCAATCAATTCGGGCTGATAGCGTTGATTGTTGGTAAAGGCGCGAGAATAGGAGGAACAGTTTCAGAGTTCAAGGATATCGATTGGAGTAGTGAACCTTTATATATCAATAACACTATAATTCACAACTCCCAACGAATTGATGTGGGAACCAGTGGTTTATATTCTGTTCCCTACTCGCTGGTAGCCGATAAGGCCTACGACCTGGTCGGGGAGGTAAGCAGGCTCAATGTTATCGAAGATAAGGGCGGAGCGGGAGAGGAACCGCTCTTCGAGGTAAAGAACAACACCGGACAGACCGTATTCGCCGTGTACAACGAAGGGGTCGAGGTCTTTTTCGACGATACGAACAAAAAAGGGATAAAAGGGAGCTTCGCGGTGAGAGGGTTCGGCTCCGGCAAGGCGGAAGAAAACAACTACATGATATTGAGCGGCGACAGCGCCAGGATCTACATAAACAACGATGAAACCGACAAGGGTATAAAGGGAAGTTTCGCCGTGAGAGGGTTCGGTTCCGGCAAAGCTGATGAAATCGACTACATGGTGTTGAGCAACGATAGCGCCAGGATATACATAAACAACGATGAAAGCGCCAAAGGGATAAAGGGCAGCTTCGCGGTGAGGGGGTTCGGTTCCGGCAAGGGGAACGAGACCGACTATATGATACTGAGCGGCGACAGCGCCAGGATCTATATAAACAACGATGATACCGATAAGGGCATAAAGGGCAGCTTCGCGGTGGGAAGCTTCAATACCGGATTCAAATCCCCGGGAGAAGAATATTTGAGGATATCCCGGGACAGTTCCAGAATTTATATAAACGATACCGATGATGGCGGAAAGGGGATAAAGGGTAGCTTCGCCGTGCAGGGGTTCAAGGACATCGACAAGGGGGGAGGAAACAACTACTTCGACATAAACATGGACGAAACAAGCTCGATAATAGATCCGGCCGAGAACAGGATACTTTGGTATCCTTTCAGCAACGCTTTCATGGCCGGCAGGGTTTTGGTGACAGATCCGGAAAATGTAGGGGAAAACTCCTTCGTCGTTGGATATGAATCCAGGGCTAAAGGCGACTACTCGCAAGCTATGGGATATAAGGCTTACGCCGACGGAGAGAACTCAACATCAATAGGAGAAAATTCCAGGGCGGAAGGAGACAATTCTTACGCTATAGGACAGGGAGCACAAGCAACCGCGCCTATGAGCTACGCTTTGGGAAGAGGCGCCATAGCCAGCGGAACCGGTAGTTTTGCCTTTGGCAGCGCCGGTATTGACTCAGTTGGAAACCCGACCGACTATGTACAAGCATCAGGGCCCAATTCGGTCGCCATAGGGCAAGGGGCAAGAGCATGGTCTGAAGGAAGTATAGCCATAGGAGTCGGAAACTCCGCAACAAACAGATATGCCGTCGCATTGGGATACCAGACATACTCCTCGGGACACTCCTCATTTGCCGCGGGATCAAAGACAAAAGCCACCAACAACTATTCGACGGCTTTGGGTTACACATCTACGGCCAGCGGTTTCGCGTCCACGGCCTTGGGATGGAACACAAAAGCATCACTTAACGCGTCATTCGCCGCCGGATACTATACGGAAGCCCGGAACTTCATGACAACAGCAATGGGAAATTATGCCGTGGCATCAGGCCACAGTTCCATGGCTTTCGGAAATCATGTTACCGCGAAATCCTACGGTGAAACGGTATTTGGAATGTATAACACCGATTATACACCTGCGTCAACAACCTATCCTAATCCTGGCGATAGGCTGTTTGTCATAGGAAACGGCACATACAACAATCCAAGCGATGCCCTGGTGATCCTTAAAAACGGTAACGTTGGAATCGGTAACCCCGAGAAAAATCTACTTAACCAGTATTCGTTGGCGATTAAATCGACCAACAGGGGGATACACATCACGACCGATGCTTCTTCAGCTTATACATATCCATCTTCTATCTATTCAACGGCAAATGGCGGCACTAAATCTTACGCTTTCAGCGGAACAGCCAGCAACGCTTCATCAGAGAACTATGGGATCAGAGTATCATCTTCCGGAAGTGGCGCTACCAACTATGGAGTTTATGCCTCAGCGTCCGGCGGATCAACAAATTATGCCGGTTTTTTTGAGGGGAACGTCCACGTAACCGGAAACATAACTGCGAATAACATTACATCCCCTTCAGATTCTCGCCTGAAAACAAACATCGGGAACATTGAAAACCCGCTGGATAAGATAATGTCGCTAAATGGAGTCTCATACAAATGGAACGCCGAAGAGTTCCCTGAAAGGTATTTCGACAATAGAACACATATCGGGATAATCGCTCAAAATATTGAAGAGGTTCAGGGTTTGGAGGATTTAGTTTACACCGACGAAAATGGCTATAAGAGTGTCTCCTACGATGAACTGATTCCCATACTTATCGAGGCGGTTAAAGCCCTGAAATCGGAAAACGAAGGGCTCAAAAGCAGGATTGAGGCTCTTGAATCACTGCCTTAAGTCCTTGGCTTTCCCCTTCCAGTGGAAGAGAACGAGCGATCCGGCGATTATTACCATACCCGCTATGGTGATCCACTCCGGATGCTCTTCGGGCAGGATAATCCAGCTCAGTATCGCGCCAACGACCGGAATAAGAAACTTCCAGAGATTGAGCTCGGAGACCTTTACACCCGGACGTTTCAGCAACATATACCACAGAGAAAACGCGGCGGCTGAAACAAAGGATAACCATAAAAGGGAGATCCAATAGGGTGCCGGCAATGAGACATTTTCAGGACGTTGCTCAAAAACCAACGAGGCCAGGAAAAGAATAACGCCACTTATTAAGATAGATGTTGAGCTTAAAACAAAAGGATTTATCTTCTTGTCTTTCAGTGAGATCATTACATTGCTAACAGAGGTGGCCAGATTGGCTCCAAGGATCAGAAATATCCCCAAGAGTTCGGCCAAAGAGCCCAGTTTCAGGGCCTGACGGCCAGCGCTTATCAGGACCAAACCCATTAAGGCGATAAAAATTGTTATGATCTTTCTTTTGGTAAGCTTGTCCTCTTTATCCATAGAGGCCGAAACCAATGCGGTGAAAAGCGGCTGGGAACCCACTACAACGGCCCCGATGGCTCCCGGAACCAGATCCATACCTATATAGAAGAGGGTGTAATTTGTCACTCCCTGCAATAAAGTTACCAATAGTACAATTTTCCAGTGTTCCCTGACCATGGCCACAAAAGCGGTTGGCCTGACGGTGAAGGGCAATATCATCAGACCTCCTATAATAAACCTGACACCGGCAAAATGGATCGGTGTGTCATATTGTAAGCCTACTTTAATTGTGGAATATACAGATGCCCATAAAAGGCAGCATATAATAGCTATTATTACCGTATTATCTTTTTCCATCGCATCAACTTCTTCACATATAGCGGTTAAACATTGGACAGCTACCCGCTTCTCAACAATATAAATTATTCTCTTCTATATATTTCCAGACAGGCGATGGGAGAAAGCAGGACATATCCTTGCCTTCTTTAATACCCTGACGGATAAAACTTCCGGAAATATCCATTATGGGGGCGGCAACCATTTTAATGTCGGCATTGCTCAGAATTTCCGAAGCCTGTTCCGAAAATTCCGTGCCTGTCCTGTTCCTTGGATAGACATAAATAGAATATTTACTGAAAAGAATATCGGCATTTTTCCATTTATGTACCGTGGTGAGATTGTCCTCGCCCATAATCAGGCAAAAGGTGGTCGATCTGTTATTCTCTTCAAGGTATACCATGGTATCTATTGTATAAGATGGAACCGGCATCCTGAACTCAACATCACATNCGNTCTGAGCTTGTGAGAATCTCCCAAAGCCAGCTCTACCATCTTCAATCTGTCATAATTGTTCAGCAAAGTCTCTTTTTTCTTTAAAGGGTTGTGCGGCGAAACAACGAACCATATCTGGTCAAGATCGGTAAACTGCGACAAATATCCGGCAATAGCGATATGTCCGATGTGTACCGGATTGAACGATCCGAAATATAACCCTACCTTCATACCTTGATAATCAAATAAACATTCAGGGGGACAAAAAATTTGTCACCACCTGGTACAACTTCTCACAGGCTTCATCAAGATCCTTGTTAACAATAATCTCATCGAATCTGTCCGCCAAATTCATCTCCTCAACGACTTTTTCAACGCGCATTTTGATCTTATCCGCATTATCGGTGCCCCTTCCGATCAATCTTCTCTCCAACTCGGCAATAGAGGGTGGCATAATAAATATTGATATGGCCCTCGCTCCAAAAATATTTTTCAGGTTCATGGCTCCTTTCACATCTATGTCAAAAAGTACATGGTTGCCCGTCTTCCAGATACGGTGGAGTTCGGTTTTCAGGGTCCCGTACATATGATTGGCGTAGACCTCTTCCCACTCGATAAAATCGCCATTATCCACCCTTTTGGAGAACTCTTCTTCTGTCATAAAATAATATTCCCGTCCGTTTACCTCCTCTCCCCTTGGCTTCCTGGTGGTCGCTGAAACGGAGAATTCCAGGTTGACGCCTCTTTTCAAAAGGTTGTCTATCAAAGTGGATTTACCGGCACCCGAAGGGGCTGAGATAATTACCAATTTTCCTTCCATATTATTATAAGACATTAAGGGTCTGTTCCTTTATTTTCTCAAGTTCATCTTTCATCATAACCACCAATTTCTGGATATCAGCGTCGTTCGCCTTAGAGCCAATGGTATTTATCTCCCTGCCCATCTCCTGTGAGATAAAATTCAAAATTTTCCCGTTGGGCGACGGTTCTTCAAGCTTTTCGAGAAAATAATCCAAATGTTTCCCCAACCTGACCTTCTCCTCATTGATGTCAAGTTTTTCTATGTAGTAGATCAACTCCTGTTCAAACCTGTTCTTGTCAATTGTATTGTTGGCGAAAAATTCGGAGAGAGAATTTTCCATTCGTATTCTTATCCGTTCAATCTTGGCGCCGTCAAGAGCGGCAACCTCTCCCAATAAATTCCATATTGCCAAAATAGCCCTTCGGAAATCGGCCTCTATAGCCGCTCCCTCCTCTATCCTGTATTTTTCTACCTGTTCAAGAGCCTCTTCAATGATTTCCATAACCAATTTCCACTCCTCTTCATCAAGTTCCTGCCGGTCGGTTTTCAAAACATCGGGCAACCTCATAATGGTGTCAAGAACCGCGTTGTCAAGTTGGAGATCAAGTTCCCATGCTATATCGCACAATTGATCGTAATAGTTTTTAACAGCCGCTTTGTTGATAATAGGAACTGTTTCATCATTGATCGTATCCACAAATATTGCCGCATCTATCTTGCCCCTGCCAAGTCTCTTTCCAATAAGATTTCTGATCTCCGACTCTTTATCTTTGTAAAGCCACGGAAGTTTTATGTTAAGATCCAACTGTTTGGAGTTTAACGATTTTATTTCAAAGGTGATCTTTTTTTG
>JGI24710J26742_10004679_pt1 | contig 11140 bp, 7 predicted proteins | sample BioPla2DNA2_FD_26742 | JGI IMG/M metagenome (IMG submission 26742) | reverse complement strand
TACTTAAAAATCTCTCCATTTTCATCAACTAATAAAACATCAAAAATGCCGTTTGGAAAAAGCGGCTTACAGACATCACTGCACCGTTGCATGATCAGAGAGAAAAAAAGAGATTCTGTTTTGGGAATAATCTCCCATAATTGCCTTGCCATGTTTACATCCCGTATAGCGTTAATAGTCTTTTCCTGACAACCGCCATCAAGGGCAATACCAACAAGAAAGTCTCTGTTCATTGTTACTTTCTTACTGTGGGTATCTAAGTGACCTTCTGCCAGTTTGACGGCTTTGCCTATCATGATGCCCATCGTTAGTTGTTTGAAGTCGAGGCAAGATGCTATCTTGATGGTTTCGCCGATAAAATTTCCATAATGGATAAATGCCTGAGGAGGTAACAGCGGATATTGTTGTTTGATAAACCGTTCGCTTTTCGCGCCTGAATTAATCACAATATGTTCGCATCCCAACGCTTTGGCGACTTGCATTTCGCGGCGGATGGAGGCAGCAAAGGCTTCGGAAGAAAAAGGTTTTACGATGCCTGACGTTCCGATAATGGAAATGCCTCCCGTAATGCCGAGCTTGGGGTTGAAGGTCTTTCGGGCAAGTTCCTCCCCTTTAGGAACCGAGATAGTTACATCTACGCCTGTTTCAGTATATATATCGGTTATTTCTTTTACAATCATCCTACGAGGTGTTTCGTTGATGGCAGGTTCTCCGATGGAAAGCCCCAGTCCGGGCAGGGTAACGATGCCTACGCCTTTGCCTTGCTGGAAACGTACCTCGTTATGATTGGTGTTTAACTGCACAGTGGATATGACCTCCTGTCCATTTGTTACGTCGGGATCGTCGCCTGCATCTTTCAGTACGGAGCAAGAGACTTTACCTACTTCAATAGTAGTGGTAAAAACAGGCAGGTTGATTAATTCGCCGCCGGGCAGGGCTATATCAATGGTTGTTTGTTCTTTTCCTGTCAGTAAGGCAATGAGGGCTGCTTTTGTGGCGGCGGTGGCACAAGTGCCTGTGGTATATCCTGTTCTCAGGGCAAAGAAGCCGGGAAGTAATCGTTCTATTTGCTTCCTTAGCCCATTCTCACCGTAAACGGGGATGAACGATGGAGATAAAAGTGGGCGTTTGACTACCAACAGAGGGATACCCAACGTCCGGGCGGCTTTTACTTTTTCGTTGAATCCGCCACTGTCTCCGCTTTCCTTGATAAGGACGGCTTCGGGGTTCAGTTGCCGGAAAAGTGAGGTGTCATCGTCTTTCTCTCCGAAGTAAAGCACTTTATCCGCAGGAAATTGTTCGTGCCTTATTATTTCCCGTGATTCTTCACGGTTTAATATCCTGAACCAACAAGGGTGTTTCTTCCAATAGTGTTTTAGTTTGGATACTGTATTAACTCCTGTTAGGGCAAGCAGGTTGTTTATGTTGTTTTTCTCCAACCAGGTTATTGCCTCGTCATAAGAATCAAACCAGAGGAGGTCCTTGCTTTGTTGGGTATAGCTGCGTTCATACCGTATTACGGGAATGCCGGATATTCCGGACATAAGGGCGATATTAAGGTGCAGGGCTTCAGCAAATGGGTGTGCCGCATCTACGATAAGGCGGATATTGTTTTCTTTGCAAAAGGAAAGGATTTGTTTATCATCCATGCCGCCTGTGATATGTATTCCATTCACAAGCTCTACCTTTTGGCTATCACCTTTAGTCGAATAATAGAAAGATTTTCCCGCCTCTTCACATACGGCCACGGCTTTCCGTCCTTCTGTTGTTCCTCCGAAGATGAGTATCATAAGCCTAATCCTTCCAAAAGTTCTTCAATGGTGGATGCGGTAAAAGAGAATTGTCCCGAGACGATAATTCCTGTATCTGTAACCTCAATAAGGGTATTTGAATCTGCTCGTCGGGAAGCCATAATACCATTTCTTGAAAGGGCTTTGCGTATCATGGCGTATTTTTGTCCATGTCCCATCAAACGTACTTGGCGGTCGAATTCGTTTTCAACCCGGAATAATCCGGTATCTTGGTCGAAGATAATTCCTTTGCGGGCAAAGAAGTTACTCAGGCTTCCGTTTAGCGACATATCTTCGGGAGTGCCTGTGCGTATACCGTTCTCTTTGTCCATCAGCCATATTTTATCGGCTATTTGCAATGCAAGTTCCAAATCATGGGTAGAAAGGAATATGGTTTTATTTGTTTTACGGGAGAGTTGGTGCAGCAATTGCATGATTTCCACTTTACTTGGAAAGTCGAGAAAGGCGGTTGGTTCATCCAGCAGAATAATAGACGTTTCTTGTGCGAGTGCTTTGGCTATCATTACCTTTTGGCGTTCTCCATCACTTAACGTATGTATCATCCGGTGGGCAAGATTGGTAATCTTTACTAAAGAAATAGCATGGTCTACTATCGCTTCGTCTTCTTTGGTCAATGTTCCCCAAAAACCTGTATAAGGGCTACGCCCCAAGCCGATTAACGCGCGGACAGTCATATTCTTTATATCGAGTTTTTCAGTCAGGACTACGCCAATCAGCCTGGCTAACTCTTTTTCGGAATAGTCTTCTATTTCTTGTCCCTGAATTAATACTTTCCCCGATAATTTGGGAAGGAAGGCGGTAAGCGTCCTTAACAGAGTAGATTTGCCGATGCCATTAGCTCCCAATAAGCAAGTCAGCTCTCCACTGAATATGGTAGATGAGATATGTTCGGCAACGATTTTGGTGTTCTTTTTAATCGCATAGCCTATCGACAGGTCTTTTATTTCGATGACGTTCTGTTTCCGTTTCATAAATCAACTAAGTTCGCTTTTACGTTTACCGAATAAGACGGAGATGACTATAGGCGCACCGATAAGGGCCGTAACGGAGTTGATGGGTAAAGCTCCTTCAAATCCGGGCATACGGGCGATCAGATTACAAAGCAGGGCTAAAGATGCTCCCGTAAGGGTAACCGCAGGCATGAGGATACGGTGGTCGGATGTTACAAATATTATGCGGCATAAATGAGGAACAGCCAAGCCAAGAAAAACAATAGGGCCGCAATAGGCCGTTACCATAGCTGTTATAACGCAAGAACAGGTTATAACATATAAACGTGTACGCTTTATGTTTAGCCCGAGATTGCGGGCATAGCCTTCTCCCAACAGCATCAGATTGAGAGTCTTGATAAGCAGAAAGGATAAGGGAATCAATGCAAGCATTATACAGACGAAAGTGTATACCTGACCGCCTGATACTTTGGAGAAACTACCGAGTCCCCATATCACATACGCTCTTACATCTTCATCGTTACTGAAGAACTTGAGTACTCCAATAATGGCGGTGGCGATATAACCTATCATAACACCAATAATCAATAGGATAACATTCCCCTTTACTCGCTGTGAAATGGCTATAATTATTGACATGACAGCCATAGCGCCAGCGATAGCAGCCATTGAAATAGCTACTTCGCCAAACAGTCCCATCTTGCTTAATGCCGTTCCTCCTATACTGCCTGATAACAGGATAATGAAAGCAACTCCCAAACTGGCTCCGGAGCTGATTCCCAATTCCGACGGGCCTGCCAGCGGATTACGGAATACGGTTTGCATTTGCAATCCGCTAATGGATAATCCCGCACCTGCAACCAATGCGGTCATCGTTTGAGGGAAGCGGGATTTCCAGATGATGTTTTGCCAGATTTCGGATTCTTCCCCTACGCCCCATAGTATATTCCAGATAGAAGAGAATGGAATAGAGATAGTACCCAGCACCAAGTTCAGAATAAAGAACAGGATGATAGATAAGAAAATCAGGGTAAAAGAGAGCGTATATCGTTTCATCTGTTATTTCAATAAGTCGTAGTATACAGGTGTATGCTCAGGTAGCAACGTGGGATGGAATATTTTAATCAAATCAGCTAACACAACCTCAGGTTCTACAGGCGTATTCTCATAGAAAGGCTTTTCCCGAAGGTTGCAATAGATGAGCTTCTTTTCTTTGAAAGCCTTGAAATCCGCGTAACGGGCATCGCTTCGTTTTAAAGCATCATAGGTGAATGTTCCGTCGTGGCTGTTTACCATCCGCCAATAATCGGTGTTTGCACCTTGCGAATAGACAGTCTCAAAATCGACATAAAAACCGCCCGATTCGTTGTCGTTTTTCATAAAATAGCTTGCGCCGGCATCCCGGAACAATTGAGCCAGATAACTATCTCCTCCTACCACATACCAATTCCCGGAGTGCAGTTCTCCGCTCATGACAGTAGGTTTGTCTTCTAAGGGTTCCGTCAGAGCCAGCAGTTCGAGGTATCTTTTCTCTATCGCTTCAAACTGTTCGTTCGCCTGTTCTTCAATGTCCAATAACATAGCCGTAAATTTTATCCATTCAGCTTGTCCCAACGGGGAACTTTCTTTATAACCTAAAAAACTGATTAATGGAATATTCAAATGCCGGATGGTTTCGTAGCCTCCCCGTTTGAAAGGAGATACCAGAATAATATCAGGGTTCAGCGCAAGGATAAGTTCTGTATCGAATTCGCCTTCGATACCTATCCTGCTGGTGGCGTTGTCTTTCAGTTGTTTCTTCAGTTGTTCATTAAACAGGAAACGTGTACTGGTCATCCCCACAATTCTATCTGTTACATTCAGTTTTATGAAATTAGAGATTTGAAGGGTGGTCATACAGATGACCTTTTGCACTGGAGTTTCTATAATTTCATAGTCGGAAGGTATTCCTTTCCGGTCGGTTCCTCTTTTCAGTAAAGCATACTTATACATAATGTCACTTTCTCCCGAAGGATCTGTTACATCAACTAATCGGTAATTCCCATGGTCTTTGACCTTGAATCCTTTGGCGTATTTTATATGAGTAGCTGTTTCAGCAGTTGCCCTATCGGAAGAGGCTTCTTGTTGCCTCTTTCCGCCTTGGTGGCAACTGCTGAAAGTAACAATAATACAACAAAGTAATAAGTAAAGGACTCTCATTTTATTCACCCATTTGTTCATTACGGGATTCGGCGTTTTCTATGGCTTCCTTCATGTGGCTAAGCCATAGTGTACGGATCGCTTTATGATCGGCTAAGCCAAGAACATTAAAGTTGTTTTCATCTGTATTTGTCCCATCCTCACTGATTGTAAAACCGAGTTTTTCAAGTTTCAATTTCCAGCTATATTCAGCGTCCCAATCGTCTTCATCAGGATCTACTCCTGCCATTGTCTGCCCGTCTTCAAGGTCTCCCAACAAGTCATTTTGTGCATGGTCTCCTGCAACAGACATTAAAGGAGCTAAACTGACCGTAATATTACTATAATTCTCTTCCGTTATTCCTTTTCTGGCTGCGAATGCTTTTATTTCATCGCGTATATGAGAAAACATCATTGTTCCCCAATCCACTGTTCCGATAAAGATATTCTTCTCGCCACTCAGTTCCTGCAAGGCTTCTTCAAGTTGCGTATATCTTTCATTTGCATGAGTGTATTCAGTGTCAGGGTTTCCATGTCCCATTAAGGCAACAACTTCTCCTTTATCCAAGCGAGTTTTGTAATAGTTATACAGAATTTCGGCTACTACTTCTACGTCTTCTTCTGTTTCAAGCAGGCAAGCACTTTTGGCTACCACTACATCCGGATTAGGAATCATGAAGTTCTTTTTTACATCTGTATTCATCAAACTCAGGTATTCTTCACCCGGAATGATATGTAACGATTGTACATAAACATTTTCATAGCCTGCTTCTCCAATGGCTTTCAGCCATAAATCGGGTTGCGCGTAAGCGATGCCTATTTGTGCATAAACACGGGAAACGATCGTCCGGGAAGTGAAAGACATGTAGATATCCGTATTGGGATATGCTGCCTTATAATCTGCGATAATCTGGTCGTAAGTAGCCTGCGGCTGCTCATAAGTGCTGCCGAATGAACACAACAACAGGGCTGTGTTATTCTTCTTTACAATTTCAACGGCATTTCTGTCATCGTTGTTGTCGTCATCGTCGGAACATGCGACAAATAACCCCATCGATAAAATAAGGGTTAACGCTAAAAAACTCTTGACTAACTTGTTCATGATAAAATACTTTTTTAATGGATTACTTATTTTGATTTTGAAATTTCAGGCTGATTGAGGCGTAAATGTTTCTTCCGGGAGATGTGGTGCCTCTATTCCGACCAAACGGGGTACGGTCTACATAATCGAAAATATTATCAAGCCCCACATTCATATCCAGTTTCCACTTCTTTGTGTTAAAAAATGAGTGGGAGGTATTCATACGCCATATCTGATAGTCTTTTGTGTTTCCTTCGGATGAATAATAGCGCTTGGATTGATACCTGCCGTTGAGGTTGATGCCTAATTTATATTTACCCCATGTGTTATCCCACGAAACCCTGAAACTTGCATTGTGCCGGGAGGTTCCGTTGATGTTTACATATTTCATGTAATTGTCGGCGGTTTCATCATCGGTACGCTGTCCTTTGGCTATCAGGTAGCTATAACTTCCCCCTGTCTTGAAATTCATCGGGAGAATCACATCAAAAGTAAAATCAACGCCATAGGTATATCCTTTGGCCAAATTGACGTATTTCATGGTTTCTTCTACCATCTGTAGTTTATCTTCATAAGATGTTGACACAGTTTGGAGCGAAATCATGTTTCTGATATTGTTATGGTAAGCCGTAATACTGCTTTTGACTTTAGACTTGTGATATTCGACATTTAATGAGAAGTAATCCGATTTTTGCGGTTTCAGGTTTGTATCTCCATAATATGCTTTATATGTACTCATGATGGTCGCATAGTAATGGTAGTACAATTCTTTTATTGTGGAAGCTTTGAATCCGTTTGAATAGGTTCCGCGCAGATTAAAATCACCCAGTTTGTACATAGCAGAAACTTTAGGAGTTAAAGTCTGTCCAAACTCTTTATGCTGTCCGAATCTTAATCCGGCAGTTATATTCAGTCTTTCCGTTATATTCCACTCATCCTGTATGTATGCGGAAACAGAATAAGCGGTTTCTTCATCTCCTTCCAGACGGAAAGGCGAAACGAGTTTATCCCGGATGTATTCAATGCCTGTATTCAGTGTATTGTTGTCGTTCAGGTAAAAGATGCCTTTCAGATTACTTAATATGCGTCGTTGAGAAGTTTGCAGTACGCGGTCGCCTGTGTAGTAAACAATCCGGTCACCATTATCATCGTAATAATCTGTGTATTCACGGCTTGTATAATCGTAAAAATAGTCAGACCTGTCATACGATACATCAAAGGTCAGGTAATCTTTGTTTCTTAGGTTATATTTTGCTCCAGCTCCGTATGTTTGGTCACGATAATAGAAATCGTACAATCGCCATTGTGGTATTCCCGTAGGACGATAAGTCCATTTCTCATAAAATGTGAAATTTCCTGTTATAGAGAGTTCGGAAGTTGCCTGATAGGATAGTTCTTCAGATATACTGTAATTGGAAGAGCGGTTGATGGTCTTACTTACGCTATTGTCGTACAGCTTACTTCGATACCATTCTTGTGTAGTATTCTGCCATCCATCGGTATGTCGGTAAGCAAAGGATGTGGTTGAGTTCCATTTCCCGTGACTAAAGCCGATATTGTTGCTTTGGTTCAATTCGCCGTGTTCTCCGATGCGTGATATGTTGGAAGCACTGAATTTGTCGCGGTTCTTTTTCGTGATGAAATTGATGACTCCCCCGATAGCGTCGGAACCATAAAGAGAAGAAGCCGCACCTTTCACTATTTCGATACGCTCGATATTGTTCGTGTTTATACGGCTCAGGTCATTCTGTCCTCCCACATCGCCATTGATTCTTTTTCCATCAATCAGGATAAGAATGTAATCATTCTTTAAGCCGTTGAGTTGAAGGTTGCTTCCCATATCACTGCGACTGACGGTAAGGGAAGAAGACAAGCCGTTGATGACATCTTCAATATCGCGTCCGGCATATTCGCTCAGGGCTTTTCCTGATATAACTTCTGTCTGTACAGGGGCGTCTTTCAGGTAGTGCTCTGTCCCGGTTCCGGTTACAACGACTTCATCCAGGGTTAAAGTTAAAGACACAGAGTCGGTAACAGCTTGTCCGAATAATACCGGACAAACCGTAAGCGCCATCAACAAAAGTATACAGTACCTCATCTTATCTCATTTTTCAATAAAATGAAACATCAAGTTCCCTGAAAGCTTTTGTGCTGACTAAGCCGCTATGAAATACTGAATAAGCATATTCGTATTACACAATCTCCTATCCCTGGAAGCTTGGTGTTTATTATTCCATCCTGGCAGGTCTCCTGGCTTTCCTCTGATTAAAAGTCTTCCCGCTCAATTGAACAGTGACGTTGGTTTCTAATCAACAAAATGAGGATTTACAGTTGCAGGTACAGCCCCGGATTCTCACCGGGTTCCCTTTCACCGGAATATGAATTATTCCGATTACCAAAATCTCGCGCAAAGATAAGTATTAATTTCAGAGTAACTACTCAGGTAGCTAATTTAGCCAAAAGTTGATGGCGACCAATTTTTCGATTAAGGCGTTTTCCTTGCGATGGCCTCTAAAAACCTCTAATTTTTCCTGCCATTCGATTCTCGCGGCCTTTAATTTTTCAAAAACATAAAATATTGCCGTTCCTGTTGATAACTTGGTCCTGAATTCTTTATAAGTGTTTGTGCATAAGTTGCTGAGCTTACAAAAAAGCGCAGACCTTTGTACAAACGCAAAGCAATTGGACTGGACTATTTCTGAGCTCAAGGCAAAAACCAAGGATCAGCTTATTGATCTTTTAACAACTTGTACGCAGGAGGCCGACGAGCTTAAAGCTCGCATTGCCATACTGGAAAAGAAACTGGCAGCGCACAAAATCCCGACAACCAGCAGGAATAGTTCCATGCCCCCCTCTACAGATTTGTTTTCTCATAGAAACCAATCATTACGCGAAAAGAGCACGCTAAAAACTGGAGGTCAACCTGGCCACAAAGGACACACCCTGGCTAAGAATCCTCACCCTGACTTTAGGGTAAAGCACCTTCCAGCTGAACATTGCCCCTTTTGTAAAAAGAGTTTCCAATCCTCGGACTTCAGACTTATTGAGGAACGTCAGGTTGTTGATATTCCTAAAATCAAAGCAAGCGTAACCAACCACCAGGTTTATGGCGCTATATGCGACTGTGGACATTGCCACACTGGGGCCTTTCCCGGATATGTTAATGCTCCCGTACAATATGGTCCTAATCTATCAAGCCTTGTTGGATATTTAAGTGCCCGACAGTATTTGCCGATGGCCCGATTAGTCGAGCTTATATACAGCATAACCAACATCAGAATGAGTCAGGGCACCGTTGCCAATATGCTTGCCAGAGTGACAAAATCGGTCGTGCCGATCTATAAAGGAATCCAGCAAAGCATTTCCGAAGCTGCTGTTGTAGGAAGTGATGAAACCAGCGTGAAGGTTAAAGGGCAAACGGATTGGATGTGGGTTTGGCAAAGTCAATCAGCGTCATTCATTTCCTATGAACAATCAAGAGGATACGCATCAATAATCAAAAATTTTCCCAACGGATTTAAAAACAGCACCCTCGTTAGCGATGCATTAAGTGCCCCAAGAGATGAGCTTCTGAAACTATTCGACCATCTGTTGGAGTTAAATCCGGAAGAGGTTGATAAGCTCGAGGCCTTAAGTCTCAGGCCAATTTCGTTCAACCCAGGGGGCAACGAGATTTGCCGTGATACGTTCAGTCATTGATACCGTAATAAAACGGGGCGGTGACCCTTTGACTACCCTGCGCTTTGCAGTTGGAACGGCCGCAGAGAAGAGAAGCTTTCTTGAAAACAAGCCAGAGTTAAAATCTTTATTTTAATATTGCGGGAGCTCAATTCGGTGCTGGTTATGCATGCGCGGCGGCGGGAGCTGTCAGAGTTGCAAATGAGACCTGAGTAGTTACTGTCAATACATTAAGGGCTGGGTGCAATACTTCAAAATGGCCGACATGCAAAGCCTACTGGAGAAAACAGGCGCGTGGTATCGCCGACGGTTACGAATGGTAATTTGGAAACAATGGAAACGAATAAAAACCAAAGTGGCCAACCTTATGAGGTTGGTTATCAACAAATACAAAGCTTATGAGTGGGCGAACACGAGGAAAGGTTACTGGCATATAGCAAATAGCTTTATACTATCCAGAACTATCACAGACCAGCGGCTACGTAGGGCCGGATACGTTTTCTTACTGGATTATTACAAAGCGGTAAGAGTTGAATATTAAGGAACCGCCGTATACGAGAACCGTACGTACGGTGGTGTGAGAGGACGAAACGGGAAATAATCCCGTTTCTCCTACTCGATTGTTATGCCTTTAATACAAAAACCCAAATAACCACAACGGAATCTTATGCAAATGCCCCACTTCTAATCCGTCAGCAGCGACGTAGGAGTGGTCAAGATGTTTAACCTGTTTGTTCGTTTTTCCACGTCCACCAATCTCAAATACTGAATCCCTAAAGGCAAAATCACCTTCAGTGGTGTACTTCATTGGCCCCAATACCCCCAGCTGATTGATAAAAAAGCTCTCCCTAACATTTCCTATGTTGGGGTTCTCTGTTGCCAATGCATATTGTAAGTTGGGATGGTGCATATAAATCTTTTCCGGCTTCTGTAATGCCCCGATTCCTTTGGTGTTTGCGTACAGGCATTTAATTAGGCGAATGTCCTCAAGGTATCTAATAAACTGTATCAGACTGTTTCGACTAATCCCAACGCGCTCGCTTAGTTTAGAAATATTAGGTTTAAACGGAACAGACTCTGAAATAATGTGCAGGAGCAATCTTATCTTTTCCACACTACCAAAACTGATGTCGTGAGTGGAGGGTAAATCGATACTCAGTGCCAGTGAAATGGTTTCGCTTAGCTTTTTAATTCTGATGATCAGCTTGTGTTGTGCCGTTTCAAAAATCATTTAGTATTTTTGAAGGTAGTTGCTAACATTGATAACCTAAGCACCAAACATGAACAAACAAAAGCTTGCCGCAAAAATCTGGGAGTCGGCCAACAACATGCGTTCCAAGATTGAAGCCAATGATTACAAAGATTANATACTGGGTTTTATATTCTACAAATACCTGTCCGATTACGAACTGAACTTCCTGAAGAAAGAAGAGTTTCCCCCT
>JGI24710J26742_10004672_pt1 | contig 11158 bp, 10 predicted proteins | sample BioPla2DNA2_FD_26742 | JGI IMG/M metagenome (IMG submission 26742) | reverse complement strand
CTCGGTTGAGAAGATCCGCCGGGCGTTCAACGCTATACCCTACACGCCGAAGCAGTCGCTCCCGGTGGAGGTGAAGTACGACCTGACGGCATCGTTCTCGTACACAAACGATCACGAGCGGGATGCCCTCTCGGCGGCGCTGGATGCATACCGGAGCCTCCAGAACAAGTTCCAGAATATTGCAAAGAGGGTGAGGCCCGGGTATGACCTTGATGAGGTTCGGGCGCGGGTGCTCCGTGGCCAGTCACTCGATGCGGTTCTCACAGAGATGCAGGGCGTTCCGGCGACTCCAGAGCCGGCCACACCGGCGGAGGTGGCCCCGGCCAGACCCGTGGAGGACGAGCGGGTGGTGGCGCTCGATGGTATGGTGAAGCGGCTCCGGGGCTACGTGCAGGAGTTGCAAGATGACCTCCGGGAACGTGACCGGGAGGTGGAGCGGCTCAGGCAGACCCTGCGCCGGGAGCGCTCCGCGGCCGGGCGAAAGATGCGGCGGGATGCGGAACTGGCGACGAAGGATGCGACGATCGAGAACCTGCGCCGGCAGCTACGGGGTGAGCGGCGACGGAGCCGGCGGCTGAAGAAACGCCTGGAGCGGATGCGGACCGTCGCGGAGATCGAGGAGTCCGAGGGCTACACCCCGGTCAAGGTGCTAGAATCTCTCACACGCGAGGGGGTGCGGGATCTCCAGGAAGAGGTCGGGATCGCGAGAGGCGATCTTCTCTACGTAGCCCGCGCCCATGGTTGGGGACGGGGCGTTGTGAAGGATCTCGCCGGGATGGGCGTTCGAGCGCTCATCATCGGCGGGGAGCCTCCCGATCCGCATCTGGTCGGGGTCGCCCGGGAGGCCGCTCTCCCCCTCCTCCCCGCTGATGCGGTCAGGCCGGATATCCGGGGCAGGACCGGAGCGGCGAAGGCCGATGCACTTGATGATGCCATCGCGGAGTGGGAGGAGGAACAGAAGGAATACCGGCGGGAGAAGGATGCCGAACGACTCGAGTACATCTTCAAGGAGTACCGGAGCGAGCGGGAGAAAGAGGTGCGTCGCGGTGGATGAACGGGGCCTGCACCGCCTGATCGGGACGATAATCGCCCCGGAGCGGCTTGAGGATGACTGCGCCATCATCCCCTGCGGGGATCTGTTGCTGGTCGCGAGCACCGATATGCTGCATGAGACCACCGATTTCCCGGCCGGGATGACCGACTGGCAGATAGGCTGGATGGCGGTGGCGGTCACGCTCTCCGATATAGCGAGCACGGGGGCGGCGCCGGGACAGGTGCTCCTCGCGGTCGGCCTCGATAGGCCGGAGCGCATCGCCGGCATCATGGTGGGCGCCCGGGATTGTTGCACGGCGTTCGGCGCGGAGCTCGTGGGCGGGGATCTCGATTCTCACGATGAGCTGACGCTCGTGAGCACGGGGCTCGGGCTCGTCGCCCCGGAGCACCTGGTGCGGCGCCGGGGGGCGCGACCCGGGGATATCATCGCGGTCACCGGACCGCTCGGGGAGGCAGAGGCCGCTCTCATGGGCCACGACCATCACAGGAAGGAACTCCTTGAGCCGCAACCCCGGGTCCGGGAGGGGCAGGCTCTCGGCCGTGCCGGGGTCTCGGCGATGATGGATATATCGGACGGCCTCGCGGTCTCGCTCTACGACCTCCTCGCTGTGAACGACTGCGGGTTCTCGATCGATACCACCCGCCTCCCGCTCCCGGCCGGAATCCCGGAGAGGGAGGGGCGGGAACTTGCGCTCTACGGCGGAGGGGACTTTGAGCTCCTCTTCACCGCACCGCCCGGCCTCCTCCCGGTCGCAGGGGTTGCGGCGCACATCATCGGTGAGGTGATCCCTGATCCAGTGGTGCTCGCGGATGGGAGGCCGCTTGAGCGCCGGGGATACCTGCACGAGTGGAAGGCCTAGGAGGCCGGCCTTCGCCACTGCGTGAGTATGTACGCAAGGCCGGCAAGCGCAAAGACGAGCACCACCGCCTCGGTCACGAGAACCCCATGCGTCTGGACAAGGTATACCGCCGCGGCATCCACGGCGGCATGCCAGATGATGGCGAGGGCGAGGAGTGCTTTTCTATCATGAACGACGGCGACGAGCACCATGAGCGACCAGGCGACGTGGAGGGTGATCGTCATTATCCGCTCGCCAAGACCAAGCAGGATCTCAAACGGTGCTATGTCCCGGAGTGGCTCTATCTGGGCCATGACGGCCGGGTCGTCGGGGAGGAACGGCATCGACCCATCGCTCGTGAGGAGGATGTAGGTGGCCATGCTTGAGAGAACCAGGAGAGCGACGAGGATACTCTCAACACCGCCCCACCCGGCACCGAACTGGAGGGCGGTCTCCCGGGTGAGGGGGATATCCCGGCGCCGGAAGTAGTAGCGGTAGACGAGGTAGCGGCCGACCTCCTCGAAGAGCCCGGCGAGGAGGCCGAGATAGAGGGCGAGGAGAGCAACTGCCGCCGTCGTGCCGAAGGGGAGAGCCGCGACGTATAGCGGACCCTGCGTTACGATCGTGAGCGGCGCATGGATGACCTGCACGGCGATGAAGAAGAGGGCACCGAGGCCGAATATCCGCCACGGGACGCCGAACTTCCGGACAATCCAGTAGCCGAGCGCTAGCGGGATAGCGATCTCAAGAAGGATGGCGACTGCGAACGCAGCGACGACCAGCGGATCCATGGTGGGAGATCCGCGTAAAACTACTTAATCATTCCCGGACCACGGGTAACGAGGATGTCCCGATCACCATGAGCACAGCGCACCCCGGGGATGGTGCGGCCCGGTTCTCGAATAACTTTGATCTCCTGCGGTTTGTCGCAGCGACGGCTGTCATCGTCACGCACGCCTACGTGCTCTCGGTGGGCTACTCAAATATGCGGCTCTATGACCCCATCCTGCTCATGGGGCAGGCGGCGCTCGCGGTGTTCTTCGTCATCAGCGGCTACCTGATACCGGTGAGCTGGGAGTCGACCGCATCATTGCCCCGGTTTGCCTGGAAGCGGTTCCTCAGGATCATCCCGGCCCTCGTTCCTGTGGTCCTCATAACGCTCTTCGTCATCGGGCCGTTGATGACATCCCTTCCCCCGGTTGATTACTACAGCACCCTCTTCACCCTGGAGGGGATCTCTTCGGTCCCGTTCTTTGAGAACGGAGGTGTCATAGGACTCTTCCAGGATAACCCCGTGCCTCTCGTGAATGGCTCACTCTGGGTGATACCGGTCGAGATCGCTATGTATGGGGTTGTCGCAGTCCTGGGGCTTGCCGGGCTCCTGCGGCGACGGGGCGCGATCATCGGTCTTGCCGCGATAAACATCCTCCTCTGGATTGCCTGGTTCGATGACCCCCGGGCATCAAAGATCAGGTTCACCCTCTACTTCCTCATCGGTGCCTACTTCTCCCTCCACCGCCGGGAGATCACCTACCGGCCGCTCATCGCCGGAATACTGCTCCTGGTGCTCGCACTCTCGGTGCTGACGCCCTACCCCCTGGTCGCCGGGGTTATCTGCATCCCCTACCTCGTCCTCTACGCTGCGCATATCAGGATCCCGCTCCTGAATACCTTCGGGCGGGCAGGGGACTTCTCCTACGGCATGTATATCTACCACTACCCGATCCTGCAGGCGCTCATCCAGATCTCGGGAGACAGCCTCTCCCTCCCGGCGCTCTCCGGGATCTCGTTTCTCATAGTGCTCCCCCTGGCGTTCCTCTCCTGGCACGCGATCGAGAAACGGGCTCTCGCGGCAAAGAACCTGGATCTCGCGGACCTGCGGAGGATCTTCAGGCTTCCGGCTGTCACCGGTTCGGGGCCTGCCCGGAAGTAGCGAACCCCCGGATCTCCTCGAGGATCTCGACCGCGTCCCTGATGTACCGGGGGCAGATCGTCCGGGTGAGGTTCCCTTCGCGCGACCTCCTGAGCCCCTCCCCGGTCGAGAGGTCGCATCCGAGTAGGTCAGTGCAGGATACCGAGCCGTTCCTGGCGGAGAACCGGGTGACAAACTCCCGGACAAGCGCGTAGGTCTCGTCCTTCGCCTCCTTTTCAGTGCCGCCGGCCATAAGCCCGATAGCAAGGATCGCCCCCGTGACTGCCCCGCAGGCACCCCCGGTCCGTCCCATACCGCCACCAAACCCGGTGGCCGCCCGGAGGATGGCGTCTTCGGGGATGCCGAGATCGGCTGCAAAGACCGAACTCGTCGCCTGTGCACAGTTGTAGCCTGCCATGAAGCGGGAGACCGCCTCTTCCGACCTCTCTGTCATATGAAGTGATATACAGTGTAGTGCTTCAAGGTTTTTGCGGCAGACAGGAAGCGTTTAAGAACTCAGCCAGGATAATAAGCGCCCGGAGATGGATCNTTATGAAAAAAGTGGTACTGATAGTCGCCCTGCTCGCCGCTCTGGTCCCGGCGGTTGCCNCTGNTNCCTCTTACCATATCGCCTCTACAGGAGGTAACGTCAGTGATGTTGCGATGACTGCCGATGGCGGATATGCAGTCGCGGGAACCGAGAACGGGAGCATCCTCTGCCTCAAGCAGGACGGCACGGTCCCGTGGAGCGTGAACGCGAGCGGACCGGTCACCGCGGTGGCCGTCGCGGATTCCGGGGGGCGGATCGCCGCCGGAACTGATGCGGGCGGGGTGTTCCTCCTTGATAGAGATGGTAACCACCACTGGTCGGCGAATGTGAGCGGTAGCGTAAACGACCTTGCCTTCTCGGGCGACGCCCGGTTCATCGCGGTGGCGGCCGGGCGCATCTCTCTCTTTGACTACCGCGGAGAGAGACTCTGGAACTTCACAACCCTGGCAGAGGTTCATTCCGTCGCCTTCACGAAAGATGGCAACTACATCGTCACCGGAAGCGATAACGGCGCCGTCCACTTCATCGGCAGGCGCGGGAACCTGCTCTGGCAGGCGCTCGCCACAGACACCGTCACCGCTGTCGATCTCTCACAGGACGGATCGGTCATAGCCGCTGGAGGCCGGGATCGCGCCATCCGCATCTACAACCGGCCGGGCAACCCCCGCTGGGCGGCACCCACCGGCGCACCGATCCTCGCGGTCGCCCTCTCCGGGGACGGCCGGATAGTGGTCGTAGGCAAGGAGGGGGGCAGCCTCGACTGTTACCAGCCAGGCGAGGGTCTCCTCTGGAGAGACCAGACGGGGAGTGACGTCCTCACCGTGGATGTATCCCGGCAGGGCGAGGTCGTAGCGGCCGGGACCGCCGGCGGGACCGTGCATCTCTGGAGCAGGGACGGCGATGAACGCTGGTCGTTTGACGCCGGCGCTCCCGTCAGGGCGGTCGCCCTCTCGGAGAGGGGTGACTACCTCGCCGCGGGCGCGGGGGATCAGGTCTTCATATTCAGGACGGCCGAACGACCGCTACCGTCGGTGACGGCGACACCGACCAGTGATGCCACCACACCCACGCCTGCCTCCGCCGATGGAGCGGGGGCGCTCATCGGGATCGCCGGGGTTGCGGTCGCGGTTGGTGCAGGTCGCCTCTGGAGACGGTGATCGAGAGGGTTTCCCCTCTCGACCGCAACCCCACCATTTTTTACCCCGCAGACCGAGGTTCCGGGCGGGGTTCTGGCCAGGATCTCCTCAAGCTCATACCCGGTGTACGCAGCGTCGATCGATCTCTTCGGACCTGGCGTTCGCCTTCATGGCCCGGACTCCGGCCCCGGAGGGGTCTCTGCCTCTGATCGAAGTGCCGGGTGCCGAGAGCTCCCTGGATTGCCCCGATCGGTCTCTCTCACCCCCGCCCTCATGCGCACTCTGCCTCCTCCCGCTGTATACGGGCGAGATCGACTGGAGACCTGAGGCATGTGCAGGCCACACTACCGGGGCAGTGGCCCAACCACGCATCCACGCTTCCGCGCGCTCGAGGGATTGCGAGATGCCCGGGAAATGCGAAATCCGGGCGCTATCCCGAAGAGTGCCGGCGGTCACACCAGCGCACAATAGAGACTTACAAAAACCCGGTAAGCACAAGGATTTCGGCTGTGTGCGCCCCAGAACGCTGTTTCTCAGAAATTACATCAAAATAAGAATGGACTCGGCGGGATTTGAACCCGCGGCCTTTTCGTTGCGAACGAAACAATCTACCCCTGATCTACGAGCCCAGAGATAAGAGATCAGAGTATGATCTCAATATCTAACTTTTCTGCCAGTTCCTTATATCTGTTCCTGATCGTGACCTCGGTCACGCCCGCGACCTCAGCGACCTCACGCTGGGTGCGCCGCTCGCCGCCGAGGATCGATGAGATGTAGATAGCGGCCGCTGCAACGCCCGTCGGGCCTCTGCCGCTCGTAAGCTCACGTTCGCCGGCCTGCCGGAGAATCTCGACCGCCCGGCTCTGGACCTCACCCTTCAGGTTCAGGCCCGAGCAGAAGCGCGGAACATAGTCGATCGGCGACGTCGGCAGGAGCTTGAGTCCGAGCTCACGGGATATGAACCGGTAGGTACGCCCGATCTCCTTCCTCGATACCCGGGAGACCTCTGCGACCTCATCGAGCGTCCGGGGTACGCTGCACTGCCGGCACGCTGCATACAGCGCCGCCGCAGCAACACCCTCGATACTCCGGCCACGGATCAGGTTCTTGTCGACGGCGTCACGGTAGACCACCGCAGCGGTCTCGCGCACGTTCCGGGGCAGTCCGAGCGCAGACGCCATACGGTCAAGCTCTGAGAGAGCAAACGCAAGGTTTCGCTCGGTCGCGTTTGAGACCCGGATACGCCGCTGCCACTTCCGGAGACGGTAGAGCTGGGCGCGGTTCTTGCTCGATATAGCACGACCGTAGGAGTCACGATTTCTCCAGTCGATCATCGTCGAGAGACCCTTGTCGTGGATCGTGAACGTCATCGGTGCGCCGACACGGGAACGCTTCATGCGCTGATCGTGGTCAAAGGCGCGCCACTCGGGACCGCGGTCGATGAACTCCTCATCAAGAACAAGACCGCAGTTCTGACAGACGAGTTCGGCACGCTCGTAGTCGTGGACGAGCTGGCGGCTGCCGCACTCGGGACAGACTGACTGTACACTCTCCTCGTGACGTTTCTTCTCCGTCTCTTTGACTTTCTGCTCCCCCCTCTTCTTCAGGGCCTCGCGCTGCATCTGCAGCTGTTTTAATTTTTCTACTTCAGCCATCGATTATCCACCTATTTTGTAAAGATTTTCTCACCAGCCTGCACGGAGCAGCCATTGTAGCAGAGAACTACGGCATAGGGAGATGATATATTCCCAAAGATGTCAACTACCTTCCCCAGGGGCTTTAGTCGGCGGTCTACAACCTCCCCATAGAGGCGGGGCAACCGGGCAGCATCACATCGCAAGATTAACAAGCGATTACCGCAGATATTTACTGAACGACCGACCAACCGCAAAATGCTACCTCGAAGGTACTCTTAGCTAGACATATCTAGTAACGTATATATATTGACACTATAGCTATAAAAATGTTTTGCTAAATTTTAAATACTCCACCTTACAGATGGAGGAGTCGCCTGACATCCTGAGAGAGTATATCCTGCGATTCTGCCTCCGTCAGGCCGGCGCCGAGAGCAACCATCCATCTCGCATCCTCCGTCATCAGATCAGACGGAGCATGGGTGTCAGAATTGACCACGAGCCGGCAGCCNGCCTCGCGAGCCACCTGCACAACGTGACCGTTCGTCCGGTTATGCCCTGCACGAGACGTTATCTCAAGCGCTATCCCGCGCTTTGCCGCCTCAATCGCATCTTCGATTGCTACGAACCCGGGATGGCCGAGCACATCGACGTAATCGCACGTACAGGCGGCGCGGTTGGTCCCGGGAGCGACCGGTTCCATAACCGTCTCACCATGGACTACGACGATATCCGCACCACGCCGCTTCGCGTCCCGCGCAAGCTTCGGGATAAAGGATGGCGGAACGTGGGTGAGCTCCACCCCGACGAGCAGATCCACACCATAACACTGCGCCGAATCCCGGACCTCGCTCACCGCCTCCACAATGTGCGCGAGGTTTGATGCATCCGCATGATCGGTTATGGCGATCGTCTCGTAGCCGAGGACAGCCGCGCGCCGGATGAGCTCCGTCGGGAGCATCTCACCATCAGAGAGAATGGTATGGGTGTGCAGGTCGTACATCCCGGTCATTTCCGGCTCCCGAGGCGTTTTGCAACCCGCCGGATCAGGTCTTCCTTGCCTCCATCCCACTCCACCACAACCCGACCTTCGCGCTCCATCCACCGGGCGGGGTGGTGGTGCTCCTCCACGCGATAGGAAGCCTTCATCTTCCGGAGTGCCGCCTCAAGAGCAGCGAGGTCGGGGGATTTCACACCGAGCCCCTTCGGGACACGGCGCCCCTCTCGCCGCTTCAGCGTGGCATCAAAATAACAGGGGTACAGGATGCGTTCCGCGCTCATTGACGTAGAGGTTGGGTGTTAACCTATAAACATACAATGATCAATAGTACTAACCATGCACCATATAGACGTCCATATAGAGAAGGATATTTACGACGTCAACAACCGAATTGCAGACGCCAACGCGGAACTCCTCAAAGAGCACGGTATCCGGGCGTTTGATCTCCTCGGTGCGATAGGCTCCGGGAAGACCGCCACGATCGAGCGGCTCACCCCCCTGATCCGTGAGCGGGGGCTCCGCGTCGGCGCTATCGCAGGAGACGTCTACGGAGATGACGATTTCAAGCGGATCATCGCCCTCGGAGTTCCGGCCTACAACGCAAACACCGGGAAGGAGTGTCACCTCGACGCACACCTGGTGGAGCACGCAATCGAGCACCTCCCGCTCGACGATATCGATATCCTCTTCATCGAGAACGTCGGCAACATGGTCTGCCCGACGGACTTCCGGCTTGGCGCTGAGAAGAGGATCGTCGTCATCAGTTCCACCGAGGGAGACGATGTGGTGAACAAACACCCGATGATGTTTCGCGGGAGCAACATCGGCGTCATCAACAAGGTTGACCTCGCTCCGTTCGTCGGCGCCAACCTCGAACGCATGGAACTGGATATGCGCCGCTACAACCCGGAGATGCGGATATTCCGGACGAACATGAAGACCGGGGAAGGGCTTGAGGAACTGCTGGACGCGATCCTCGCGTGATCCAGCAATGGTTAAATATCCACACCTCGAATAGTTATAGCACTTTAACGAGAGATTGCAACCCCACGACGGGCATCGCGTCCTCAACAGAGTATTTCGGTGGTCACATGCAGTGGCAAGGAAGATCAGTACGGAAATCAACGGGTGGACGCTACCACACCTCCCGGGGCAAGAGGCGGTCGGAGATCGGAAGGGCTCCGGCGGAGACACACATCGGTGAAGAGCGCAGGAAGATTATCCGCACCTACGGGGGTAACCAGAAGGTCCGGGCTCTCCGGATGGACTACGCAACAGTCGCAGACCCCACAACCGGCGAGACAAAGAAGGCGAAGATAGAGGCGGTCGAGGCAAACAGCGCCAACCCGAACTACGTCAGGCGGGGCCTCCTGACCAGGGGCGCCATCATCAGGACCGATATAGGACGCGCGCGGATCGTCAGCAGACCCGGCCAGGACGGCGTCGTGAACGCAGTCCTGCTGGCGTAATATCTTTTTTACGATCGATTCCCCGGGGAGCGGACGCTGTACCTGCTATGCCGTGTATATCACCGCATGGACCGACGGAGCAGTCCCGCCGCCGGTAAGCCCGGGCGTCACACCGCCACGATGCTCCCCACAAGATCAGCGTGGGCGGGCCCCCGCGCGAGGTAGCGCTCAAGCGCCTCGATCACGCTCACATCCAGATCCTCCCGTCCCTCCCCGTAGCCCTCCGGCACACCCTGACTGGTGACGAATACGGTCCGGTAGACGGCGTCCGGGTCAAGTCTCTTTCCCCCCGCGAAGAACTCCTGTATACGGAGTCCAGATGCGTTCTCGAGTTTGCAGTAGAGATTTATCCCCATACACCGCTTCACGTAGCCGCCCATCTGCTCGTAGGGATCCCGCGCGAAGGTCCGCTCCAGGTTCTCCTCCATCATCGCGCGCATCTCCCTGCCGGTGATCTCGACCGTCGAGACCGGAGGGTTCTCCGGCACCATATTCCAGAGATCGTTCACCGTGATCGGGCCCGGCGGCACCGGGGCACCGTAGCGCCAGCCGTTTGAGAACGCCACATCTGCATCCACCAGATCGAGGAGCGCCTGGAGGAGGAGGTTGTCCATCGTGGCCTCGAGGATCGTGTTGCGGTTAAGCCCCGTCCGGGTCTCGCCGACGACCCGGGAGAGGTACTCGCGGTGCGGGTCCATGATCCCCCCGACCATCTCTTCGACCTCGGGGTGAGGCCCGATAGCCTCACCGACGACGATAAGATCGTGGTCAAACCCCGTCACCCGCCGGTTCTCGACCTCGAGATCGAGGCGCCCGATGAAAGATCCGTGGCAGCCCGACTGAATGAGAATGGTCCCGTTGACGACCGCCGGCTCAAAGAGCCGGTTGTGGGTGTGCCCGGAGAGGAGAACGTCGATCCCGTCCACCTCCCGGGCGAGGTTCACCTCCTGGGGAAAGCCGAGGTGCGAGACCACAACGATCAGGTCCACACCCTCCTCTTCGCGGAGATGGGTGATATATCCAGGGAGCTCGGCGTTTCCCAGTGTGAAGTGGATCCCCTCCGAGAAAGACTCCGGCATCACTTTGTCGACGACTGTAGCGGCGATCCCGATGACGCCGACCTGGAGATCGTCGGTCTCGCAGATGGTACAGGGTGGAAATACGAGATCTTCAGTGGAGTCGTCGTAGCAGTTTATGGCAAGAACCGGGTAGTCAAGGCGGCGAGCGATCTTTCGGAACTGCTCAGGCCCGTAGGCAAACTCCCAGTGGGCGGTCATGGCATCGAACCTGAGAGCGTTGAGGACCGGGACGAAGGCCTCACCCTCTGACTGCACGGCAGGGTAGGTTCCGTGGATGGTATCACCGCAGTCAAACGCGAGCACCCGCCCCGGCCGCGCATCCCGCACCGCATCGAAGAGCGCGGCTATCCGGGCATAACCCCCGGCCAACCGGTACTCTGCCCGACCGCCGGTCCAGAAGAGCTCAGGGTGCGGTTCGATGTACCCGTGCGAGTCGTTCATCTGCAGGAGTGTAACCTGTTCGGTCATGATCCACTGGCCGGGAGG
>JGI24710J26742_10004668_pt1 | contig 11163 bp, 10 predicted proteins | sample BioPla2DNA2_FD_26742 | JGI IMG/M metagenome (IMG submission 26742) | reverse complement strand
TTCCACAGTCCATGGCAATAGTGAGATTTGATAAGTCTACATTTATTGAAGACTTAAGGAATTCTTTATAATCATTGGCCCCATTCTTCTCAAAATACCTCTTACCTATACTATCCTTTGTAGGCCTTACATCAATCTCTTTATTATTTAGTATTATATCCTCTATTTCATCTTCTATTTCATCTGAGAGTTTAAAACCCTCTTTGTTAAATAGCTTAATTCCATTGTATTCTCCAGGATTATGTGAGGCAGATATAACCACACTTGCTAATGCTTCATATTTACGAGTTAGATAAGCTACAGCAGGTGTTGGAATTATACCTAGAGAAATCACATCTATTCCCATTGAACAGAAGCCAGCAGTTAATGCTGCTTCTAGCATATCTCCAGAGGCCCTTGTATCTCTACCGATTAATACTTTGCCTTTTTCACCATGTGTTAATACATAGGCTCCTGCCCTACCAATTTTATATGCTAGTTCTGGAGTTAATTCTACATTTGCAATTCCTCTAACTCCATCTGTTCCAAACAATTTACTCATTTAATTTCCCCCTAATTTAACAGTGAACAACTATCAGTGAATAGCAACAGATCTTGTGACCTTTACTCTTATCTCTTAGTTCTTCATTATTCATTGTTTATTGTGTATTGTGAATTTTCATTTATCAGTTCTATTAATTTTTCTCTATTATTATAAGCTGGATTTTCTATAACTTTGTTTGTTAAATAATCTAATATTTCTCCAACTATTTTTCCTTTTGGAAAGCCTAATTCCATTATATCATTTCCATTTATTTTTAGTTGACTTTTATTATAAGGATCTTTTCTTTCTAAAATCCCCTCAACTTGTTTTATCTTTTCCTCTAAGCCTTCTAATTCTTCAGTTTTATCTCCTTTACACATCATATCAGCCTTTTTTAAATCATAGAGTTCAAATATGTTTTTCTCTCCAACTCTAGCTAATTCTCTTTTTAAGCCCTTCTCTTTTATACTAGAATGATACATATGGTCTCTAACCAAAACTACTACTTTAGAAATAAAGTCATTGGAGCATCTCAATCTTAATAGTACATCCTTGGCAATATCTGCTCCTAGCCTATCATGATTATAGTAGTGAGAGATTCCTTTTTCATCTATGCTTTTTGTCATAGGCTTTGCAATATCATGTAGTAAAGCTGCCATCCTTATTTCTAATTTAGCGGGACAAGTATCAACCACACAGCAAATGTGTTCGAATAGTGTTCTATTATGATGTGGATTATTTTGATCAAAGTCTATTGATGGTATCAACTCTGGAATAATTATTTCTAAGATATTCATATCATACATCATTTTTATTCCAATTGACGGTTTCTTTGAAAGAAGGATTTTAAATAACTCTTCTCTAATCCTCTCTGCACTTATATATTTTAAATAATGACTAAATTCTTTACAAGCATTATATGTGCTCATTTCTATATTTAATTCAAGTTGAGTTGCAAGACGAACTGATCTAAGGATTCTTAAATAATCTTCCTTTAAGCGAATCTTAGGATCTCCAACAGATTTAACGATTTTATTATTTAAGTCCCTAAGTCCACTAAAAGGATCTATTAAACCCCTGCTCCTATTATAAGCCATAGCATTAATAGTAAAATCTCTTCTGCTTAAATCATCTACTATATCATCGGAGAAAGAGACTTCACTTGGCCTTCTACCATCCTTGTATTCTCCTTCAGTTCGAAAGGTTGTAACTTCAACATTGCCTTCTTTTTGAACCACTACTATTGTGCCAAATTCTTTACCTACTTGTATTGTTTTCTGGTCTTTAAAAACCTCTTCGATTTCATCAGGTCTTGCTGATGTTGTTATATCATAATCAAAGGGTTCTCTTCCAATTAGCAAATCTCTTACACAACCGCCAACAATATAAGCATCAAAACCATTATCTATTAATCTATTTAATATGCTATTTACATAATTAGGTATGTGAAAATCCATAACATTCCTCCATAATAATAAAATTAGTATATCATAGTATTTGTACATTACCAATTACTAATTCATACACTTCCAAGAATATAAAATTCCCAAAAGACAAAAAACAAAATCTTCTTGTAACCCTTGTTATTTGGCTATTCATCACCTTGTTCTTAACATTATAAATAGATAATAATATAATAGAAATTTCACTTACTATAATAAGTATAACAAATACTATTAGCAACATTTGTTAAAAGAATACTTATTAATTTACCATATTGTTTCTTATTAGATTACAACACATTTCGTCATATTTCAACATTTATCTATTAATATAAGGCTATAGGAGTATTTTTTTCTTAACCGTCAACAAGCTATATTCCTTCACTTGACTTTAATCCTTTTAAAATATAAAGTAATATAAAAGCCAAAGGAGTGAGAAGCATATGATTGATAAGTTTGTATACCACTTTACTAAGGATAATGAACCAGCTAGGAAAGTTAAAATAGGTGATGAAGTTGAGTTTAAAACCTTAGATTGTTTTAGCAATCAGATTACTTCAGAAGACCAATTAATTGACAGCATTGACTTTGATAGGGTAAACCCAGCTACTGGCCCTGTTTATGTGGAGGGTGCGGAAGAGGGAGATGTGTTAGTTGTTGATATTTTGGATATAGAAATTAATGACACTGGTGTAGCTTCTACAATGGAGGGAACAGGTCCCCTATACAATGAAGGTGATGACCTTAGAACAAAGCTAATACCAATTAAAGATGGAAATGTAATATTTAACGATATTGAATTTCCTGCAAACCCTATGGTAGGTGTAATAGGGGTTGCCCCTAAAGAAGGGAAAATAACCAATGGCTTCCCTGGTGCTCATGGTGGAAATATGGATTGTAACAAGATTGTTAAAAATAGCAGACTCTATTTCCCAGTATCAGTAGCAGGTGCATTGTTTCAATTAGGAGATTTACATGCATCTATGGGAGATGGAGAACTTTCAGGTGTTGGGCTTGAAATAGGCGGTAAAGTCAAAGTGAAATTTGACTTAATAAAAGATTTTGAATTAAATTGGCCTGTCCTTGAAACAGAGGATATGTGGTATGTTATAGCTAGTGATGATAATATTGAAACTGCAATCAAACATGCTAGTAAAGAAATGCAAGCACTTATATGCAATGCTTACAATTGGGATATGCAGGATGTTTATATCTATATGTCCATAAGGGGAAGTCTAGAAATATGTCAAGCTTGTAAGCCTTCATCATTTCCGGTTGTAATAAGATCAGGCATAGCTAAAGATAATAGCAAACCAGCCTTAATAAGATAAGAGAAATTTGTTTTTTAAGTTTAAATGACCTTGAAGAAAATCTTCAAGGTCATTTGTATTTAGTATTTCTTGAACAATATAGTTGCGTTATGCCCTCCAAAACCTAGGGAATTTGACATAGCATATTTAATATCTCTTTCAACCATCTTGTTAGGTGTATAGTTTAGGTCACATTCTTCATCAGGTGTTTCATAATTAATTGTTGGCGGAATTTTCCCTGTACGCAAGGCTAGGGCCGTTGCTATAGCCTCTATTCCACCAGCTGCCCCAAGTAGATGACCTGTCATGGATTTAGTTGAGCTTATATTTAACTCATATGCATGTTCTTTAAATATGTTCTTTATTGCCAATGTTTCTAGCTTATCATTAAAATAAGTAGAAGTCCCATGGGCATTTATATAATCTACTTCTTTATAATCTATATTCCCATTTTCTAAAGCTAAAGCCATAGCCTTTGTAGCACCTTTAGCTTCTGGATCTGGTTGAGTTATGTGATATGCATCTGATGTGGAACCATAAGCAACTATTTCTGCATAAATTATAGCTCCTCTTTCTAATGCATGGTTAAGCTCTTCTAAGATTATTATTCCTGCACCCTCTCCCATTATAAATCCATCTCTGTCCTTATCAAAGGGACGACTTGCCTTAGAGGGAGCATCATTTCTTGTTGAAAGAGCCTTCATATTAGCAAAGCCTGCTATTGATACTGGCGTTATAGCAGCTTCTGTTCCACCTGAAACTACCATATCAAGATTTCCATCTTTAATCATCCTAAAAGATTCACCAATTGCATGTGTAGCTGAGGCACAAGCTGTAGTTATAGTCATGGACGAGCCTTTAAGACCAAATCTCATAGAAACTTGACCTGCTGCCATGTTAGCTATCATTGTTGGAATAAACAGTGGGCTAACTCTTGATGGTCCTCTATCATTGTATTTTGTTACTTCCTTTTCTATTGTTTCGATTCCACCTACGCCTGAACCAATAATTGTTCCAATTCTTTCTTTATTCAAAGCTTCTAATTCTATCTTTCCATCTTCTATAGCAAGTTTTGATGCAGCTACTGCAAATTGCGTAAACCTATCCATCCTTTTTGCTTCTTTTTTATCTATATAGTCACAAGGCTCAAAACCTTTAACCTCTCCTGCTATTTTAACACCATGGTTTTCGGTATCAAATAGTGTGATATAATCAACTCCGGAATTCCCTTGTAAAAGAGAATTCCAAAAGTTATCTTTGCCTATACCAATAGAAGTTATAGCTCCAAGACCTGTTATTACAACTCTTCTCAATTATATTCCCCTTTCATTAGGAGATCTGTTTTTCAATATATTTTACTATATCTCCAATGTTTTTAAAGTTCTCTGCATCTTCATCAGGAATAGTCACTTCAAACTCATCTTCTAAAGCCATCATTATTTCTACAGCATCCAATGAATCTGCTTCTAAGTCTTTTATTAGTGAAGTTTCCATTGTTATTTCCTCTACCTCTACATCTAATTCTTCAGCAATTATATTTTTAACTTTATCAAATATCATTTTTATTCCTCCTTGAATTTTAACTAAGAATTAAGAACTAAGAGCTAAGAGATATCTGGGTCTATCTTTAGGGTGGAAACCCTAGATTCCTCGTTGCACTCGGAATGACAGACGATCAAAGGTCGCCCTTATTATACTGTTCATTGTTCACTCTTCACTCTTAGTTCTTCACTGTTCATTGCAACTGACCTACCATCAATTTACAGAAAACCCTTGCAAATTGGGTTAGGTCAAGCCCCCATCTACCTTAATAACTTGACCTGTTATATAGTCTGATTCTTCGCTTGCTAAAAAGTTTACCAAATTACTAATATCCTTTGGTGAACCTAGCTTTCCTAGTGGTATGTTCTTAATCAATTCTTCCTTGATTTCATCTTTTAGGACATCTGTCATATCTGTTTGAATAAAGCCTGGTGCTATTGCATTAACTCTAATCCCTCGAGAAGCAAACTCTTTTGCCATAGATTTTGTAAAACCAATAACTCCAGCTTTAGACGCAGCATAGTTTCCTTGACCTGCATTCCCATCAGTCCCTACTACAGATGATATATTGATTATCTTTCCATATCTTTTCTTCATCATAGACCTAGCAACTGCCTTTGTACAAAGAAAAACACCTTTTAAATTGATATTAAGAACATCATCCCAATCTTCTGTTTTCATTTTTATCAAAAGATTGTCTCTAGTAATGCCTGCATTGTTAACTAATATATCAATAGTTCCTAGTTCTTCTTCTACCTCTTTTACAATAAAACTAACATCTTCTTCTATGCTTGAATCGCCCTTAATGGCCATTCCCCTAACACCATTCTTTTTAATTTCTTCCACTGTTTCAAGGGCTTTTGCTTCATTTGATAAATAGGTAATTGCAACATTTATTCCTATTTTTGATAATCCAATTGCAATTTCCTTACCTATCCCTCTACTTCCACCTGTAACCAATGCAATTCTATTTTTCATGCTATGCTCCCTTCTTCAGTTGATTTAATGCTTCATAATAAGAATCTAAATTAGAGATACTAATTGTTTTGACTTTTTTGTCCATATACTTGCCGATTCTTTTTACAAATCCAGTCAATGATTTACCAGGTCCTATTTCAACAAATGTATCTACCCCTTGGTCAATCATATACTCAACAGATTGCTGCCATAGTACAGAATTGCTCACTTGATTAACAAGTTTTGAAACTAAGTGTTCCTTTGACTCTATCACTTTTCCGTCTACATTCGATACCACTTTTTTATCTAAATCATTAATACTTATTCTTTGTAACTCTTCATTAAGTCTTATACCTGCTTTAAATAAAAGACTGGTATGGAATGGTGCACTTACTTGTAGCTCTACTACCTTTCTAGCTCCAAGTTCTATTGCTTTATTAGCTGCTATTTTAATTCCTGGTACTTCTCCAGATATTACAATTTGTTCTGGGCTGTTGTAATTAGCAACTTCCACTACACCATATTCTTTTGAAACATCTATTACATAAGGAAGGTTCAAACGGTCTAAGCCAAGGATTGCAGCCATGCCGCCTATTCCTTGTGGGACAGCCTCTTGCATAAACTTTCCTCTTTCCCTAACAAGCCTTACAGCATCTGAAAAACTAATTGCATTGCTCATAACAACTGAAGAGTATTCTCCAAGACTTAGGCCAGCTGTAAAGTCACAGTCTAAACCTTCATTTTGTAATGCTCTTAGAATAGCAATAGAAGTAGCCAAAATAGCTGGTTGTGTATTTTCTGTCTTTTTTAATTCTTCTTCATTACCTTCAAAAACTAGCTCACTTAGTTTCATATCTAGTACGTGGTCTGCTTCATCGAAAACTTTTTTTGATTCATCAAAATTTTCATAGAAGTCCTTACCCATACCAATATATTGAGAACCTTGACCTGGGAATATGAATGCGGTCTTACTCATTATCCTCACCTCCTTTCAGTGAAGATAATTTATTAATAATATCTTCTGTACCACTAAAGATATCTTCAATTATTGCCTTGCTGCTTTTGATATCATTTATTAAGCCAGCAATTTGTCCGCACATTACTGACCCATTTTCAACATCACCATCAACTACTGCAAGCCTTAATTTCCCAGTTCCAAAGCCCTTCAAGGCTTCAGGTCCAGCTCCTGTTTTTTCAATCTCTGCATATTCTCTGCTTAACTTATTCTTTAAAACCCTTACAGGATGCCCAGTACTTCTCCCAGTTACTATTGCATCCCTATCCTTTGCTTTAATTATTTCTTCTTTATAATTATCATGAACCTTCGCTTCTGTTGAACAAACAAATCTAGTTCCTAATTGAACCCCTTCGGCTCCTAGGGCAAAGGCTGCTACAAGTCCTCTACTATCCCCTATTCCACCAGCTGCTATAACAGGTATCTTAACCGCATCACTTATCTGTGGAATCAATGCAAAAGTTGTTAATTCTCCGATATGACCTCCGGCCTCCGTACCTTCGCCTATAATTGCATCTACTCCGTATTTCTCCATTCTTTTTGCTAAAGACACTGTAGGTACTACAGGAATGACTTTAATGCCTAATTTCTTAAACCTGTCTACATACTTACCAGGATTTCCTGCACCTGTAGTTACAACAGGAACCCTTTCGTCACATATAATATCTACAATATCCTCAGCATAAGGAGACATCAACATAATATTTACACCAAATGGTTTATCTGTCTTTTCCCTTAGCTTTCTAATTTCATCCCTTAGATATTCTCCCGATGCATTGCCTGCCGCTATAATTCCTAAACCACCCGCTTCAGAAACAGCTGCTGCAAGTTCATGTGTTGCAACCCAAGCCATACCACCTTGAATAATAGGGTACTTTATGTTTAATAATTTTGTAATTCTCGTATTAATCATTACCATCCTCCCTATTCCACTTGATTACTATGGATGCCCATGTCAAGCCTGCTCCAAAGGCTGTTAGAACTATAGTATCTCCCTTTTTGATTTTTCCCTCTTTCACTGCTTCATCAAGTGCAATTGGAACAGATGCGGAAGAAGTATTCCCATACTTGTTCAAGTTAACACAAACTTTTTCTCTGCTCAATTTCAATCTTTTTAGAGAAGAATCTATTATTCGTGTATTGGCTTGATGAGGCACAAGAAAATCTAAGTCTTCTAAGCCTAATCCAGCTTTCTTTAATGCATTTATGGTTGATTCCCCCATAATTTTGACTGCAAATTTAAATACAGCCTTTCCATCCATTTGAATTGAGTGAAGTTTGCCATTAACACTGTCAGCTGATGCAGGATTTCTAGATCCACCGGCAGGTACTATTAAAACATCCCCATTTTCACCATCTGAACCTAAATCATAAGAGAGTATTCCAAATCCGTCATCACACTGTTCTAAGACTACTGCTCCAGCACCATCCCCGAATAGGACACAAGTATTCCTATCTTCCCAGTTAATAATCTTTGATAATACTTCAGAGCCAATAACCAATACTTTTTTATATATGCCTGAGGATATAAAATTTGCTCCTGTTGCCATAGCATATACAAAACCTGAACAACCAACGTTCATGTCAAAGGCTGCAGCATTTTTTGCATTGATTTTATGTTGAACAATACAAGCTGTCGATGGGAAAGTGTAATCTGGAGTTACTGATGCATGAATAATCAAATCAATTTCTTCTGGATTAGTATTAGCATTTTTTAGAGCTTTTATCCCAGCTTCTATAGCTAGATCAGAGGCAGCTTGAGATTTTGCTGCGATTCTTCTTTGCTCTATTCCTGTTCTCTCTACAATCCATTCATTGCTAGTATCTACCATTTGAGATAAGTCATCATTTGTCAGAATCTTTTCTGGCAAATAGCTACCTACCCCTGAGATTCCCACAGGAATTCTTTCCAACTTATCACCTCCAAATATTCTATTGACTTTTTTGCCTCATTTCTAAAGAAAATACCTTCTTTAAAAATATCATTGCATATAATTTGGCTTTCAATTATTATGGATATTATAATAATCAAAAACTTATGATAAAGTATATATTAAAATCCAAAAATTATCAATCAGAAGTTTTTGATTAAATCAAAGAAAAGAGGTGAAATAATGAGAAAACTTGTAAATATTGAAGAAATCATGAAAATCATTCCTCACAGGTATCCTTTCCTCTTTGTTGACAGGGTTGAAATTCATGAAGAAGGAACAAAAGGAATTGGCTATAAAAATGTTACAATGAACGAATATTACTTCCAAGGTCATTTTCCAGGCAAACCTGTTATGCCAGGTGTAATAATTATTGAAGCTATGGCTCAAGTGGGTTCTGTGATTTTACTTTCTAAAGATGATTTTAAAGGGAGAATCCCATATTTTGCTGGAATAAACAAGTTTAGATTTAAAAAGATTGTTAAACCAGGTGATCAGCTTAGAATAGAAGTTGAAATAACAAAATTAAGAGCTTCTATTGGTGTAGGACAAGGTAAAGCCTATGTAGGAGATGATATAGCCGCCGAAGGTGAATTCATGTTCGCAATAGAAAAGGACTGTGAATAGTGAAGAGTTAGTTGTTCACTGATTTTATAAAAGGATGGTGTATATATGAATCTACCCCAAATAAGTATTGGCAACAAAGTAACAAGATTTCCCATTATTCAAGGGGCAATGGGAGTAGGTGTATCTTTGTCAAGTTTAGCTTCTGCAGTTGCTAATTATGGTGGAATCGGTATGATTTCTGGTGTACAGATAGGATTTAGGGAAGCAGATTTTGAAGAAAATTGTGACAGGGCAAATGAAAGGGCTCTGGCTAAAGAAATAAGAAAAGCAAGAGAGCTTTCAGCTAACGGGATATTGGGCGTTAACCTAATGGTAGCTATGAATAATTATAAAGAAATGGCTAGAGTTGCCGTAGAGGAAAAGATTGACTTGATAGTTTCTGGAGCAGGTTTACCGACTGAATTACCTTCAATAATTAAAGGTAGCAATACAAAAATTGCACCTATAGTTTCATCGGGGAAAGCTGCTGCAGTGATTAGCAAGTTATGGAAAAGAAGATACGATTATTTACCAGACTTAGTTATTGTAGAAGGTCCCAAAGCTGGTGGACACTTAGGTTTTACCAAAGAAGAACTAACTAGCAGACCTTTACCATCACTAACTAAGATAATAAAGGATGTCATGGAAAATTTGAAACCATTTGAAGAGGAAAATGGCAAAAGAATACCTGTAGTAGCAGGAGGAGGTATTTTTGATTCTGCTGATGTAAAAGAAGTCTTAGATCTTGGTGTACAGGGTATTCAAGTTGGTACAAGATTTGTAGCAACTCATGAGTGCGATGCATCAGAGGAATTTAAAAGAGCATATCTTAATGCAAAAGAAGAGGATATCGACTATATACTCAGCCCAGTTGGGATGCCTGGCCAGGCTATTATTAATCCTTTTATAAAAAGAATAAAGGGAGAAAAAGAAAAAATTACAAAATGTTACAAATGCCTCCTACCATGTAAACCTGCCTCAACACCATATTGTATCTCTAAAGCACTTATTAACTCTGTAAACGGTGACGTAGATAATGGATTGATTTTTATAGGAAAAAACGGATATAGGATAAAAAAAATAATAAGCGTTAAAGAATTGATTGACGAATTATTTGTTTTTTAACATTTTATTCACTAATTGTAATCCTACTGAATATATTGTAGAAAAGGTATTAAGACAANATAAACTTCTACCTTTGTCAACTATAATAATGGCTGGAGGAACAATAATGGATAAATATACAAGTAATTCAAAAATAAGTAATATAAGAGTCATAGGTGGCCAACAAACTAAAACTAACTATGGAAAATCTAATGCAGAAACATGCAAACAATGTGTTGATGTTGATAGTCAAACACTAGACAACTGCGATAATACTCCTGTAACACCAATAGGTATTGGGGGAGTAGTTGTAAGAGTCCCAGTGGTCTTAGCTGAATTAACTATCAGATTTAATGTATTTGCAAATATTAAACTACCTGAGCCTGCATTAGATATAAAAAATATAAAGAAGAGATTGAAAGTCACCCAATGTACTCTACTACAACCTACTAATATTTTGTTTATTAAAGGTTTTGTCCGTAAGAATATTGATTATACAACTAAGAAGTGTTCAAATGTAGCTGGTGTCTGTGGAGAGCTTCATCATTGCACAATAGATGTTCCTTTTGAATGTACTACTCCTGTAACATTTACAACACCACCGGCACCATTATTAACAAATTCATCATCTGAGTTTGAATATTTTAGAACTTCTAATATACCAAATCAACATTTTGCAGAAAAAGATGCTTTATTAGCTGGAGATTTATCTGAGTTTAACCAATTTATGACT
>JGI24710J26742_10004663_pt1 | contig 11170 bp, 14 predicted proteins | sample BioPla2DNA2_FD_26742 | JGI IMG/M metagenome (IMG submission 26742) | reverse complement strand
TGTTTTGTGATGAATACAAAGCTACAATTATTAGTACGACGGGCAAAACTCAAATTTGCCCGCGTACTTTTTCTAAAAAGTTTTTATCGGACAACAGTGATCCTAAATCTAAAATTGTAAGATATGCTATAACAGAAGCAACAAGCGAATATAGTCCATATTCACTTTGGCCCATCATACGAAGCATATATGGAGTATAGAGCAATCCTACAAGAGTATTGAGTAGAATTACTACATAATTAAGGACTGCTCCTGCTTTTAATTGATTCATTTAAATATCATCTGTTATTATACATACTATCGTAGTACTTCTCGTACTCGCCAGAGGTGATATTGTCCATCCACTCTTGGTTGTCGAGGTACCAGCGTACGGTCTTCTCGATGCCCTCCTCGAATTGCAATGATGGGGCCCAACCGAGTTCCTTTTGGAGTTTGGTCGAGTCGATGGCATAGCGAGCATCGTGACCCAAACGGTCTGTAACGTATGTTATCAAATCAAGCGAATGTCCCTCGGGGTTGCCTAAGATGCGGTCTACGGTCTTAATCATAACCTTGATAAGGTCTATATTTTTCCACTCGTTGAAACCACCTATGTTATATGTATCGGCAATCTTGCCCTTGTGGAAGATAAGGTCGATAGCCCTTGTGTGATCTTCGACATAGAGCCAGTCACGCACATTCTCGCCCTTGCCATATACGGGCAGAGGCTTGCGTTGGCGTATATTATTTATAAATAGAGGTATTAACTTCTCAGGGAACTGATATGGACCATAGTTATTCGAGCAGTTTGTGACGATTGTCGGCATGCCGTAGGTGTCGTGATAAGCACGCACAAAGTGATCCGACGAAGCCTTTGATGCTGAATATGGCGAGTGAGGATTATACTTCGTTGTCTCGTAGAAGAAATCATCACCATAAGCTTTGTGACCCTCTGATGATGCAACGGTCTTGAATGGAGGCTCTATACCTTCGGGGTGGTTCATTGTGAGCGCTCCGTAAACCTCATCTGTCGAGATATGGTAGAATCGTTTGCCATCATAGCCCTCTGGTAATGATTCCCAATAGAGTTTCGCTACCTGCAAGAGCGATAATGTACCCATCACATTGGTGCGAGCAAATGTGAATGGATCTTTGATTGAACGATCCACATGGCTCTCGGCAGCAAGGTGGATAATACCGTCAATCTTCTCGTCCTGCATCAATTGATAAAAAGCCTCGAAGTCGCAGATATCCATCTTCACGAACTTGTAGTTGGGCTTATCCTCCACATCCTTGAGATTGGCGAGGTTACCTGCATAGGTGAGCTTATCGAGGTTGATGATATTATACTTTGGATACTTATTTACAAAAAGACGTACTACGTGGCTACCAATAAAACCTGCACCGCCTGTGATTACGATATTACGCTTCTCCATACAATTCATTGATTTTAGATAGACACACTTTCAAAGAATCTTTCCAGTATGGGATGCCTAATCCAAGTGTCTGCTTGATTTTCGTTTTATCCAGAACAGAATAGTTTGGTCGTGAGACGGAATCCCCAAAATCTTCACTACTGCAAGCATATATCTCACAATTATTTCCATTTAACTCAATGATAGCCTTCGCAAAATCAAACCACGATATCGCACCCTCATTCGAGAAATGATAAATCCCTTGTTTCTGGAGAAATTCACTTTCTGCTATCAGCTTAATAACTAATGCCAAATCTCCAGCATATGTAGGAGTTCCCACTTGATCGTATACGACATTTAGGCTTTCTTTCTCTTTTGAAAGTCGTAATATAGTCTTAACAAAATTATTTCCATATGCAGAGTATAACCACGCAGTTCGGATTATAATATATTTGCAACCTGACTTAATAATTTCTTCTTCGCCCATTAATTTTGTTCGCCCATATACTCCTAATGGATTCGTAGTTGCATCCTCTCTAATAGGCGTATTGATGCAATTTCCTCCTCAGCTTTACTTACATTGGTGTACGCTGCACAATTGATTATGACATCTATTTGATTCTCTCTAACAAAATGTTGAACTGCTTCTATCTGGGTAATATTCAGTTCATCAATATCAGTGAAGAAATATGTTACATCAGTTTTGGGTAAACTTCTCAATTCTTGGCCTAACTGACCATTTGCACCTGTAACTAGTATATTCATGTAGATTGTACTTAAAACAGTTTATTATCTATTATCTCATTCAGAGTACGATGCTTCCTATCCTTATCAGATAATGTTATTTCGTTAATTGGCAATTTCCAATCAATACCAATCATTGGGTCATTCCATGCGATTCCTCCTTCAGACTCTGGATGATAGAACTCATCACATTTATATTGAAATATTGCTTCCTCTGATAATACCGCATAACCATGAGCAAAACCTTTGGGAATAAATAATTGTCGCTTATTATCTGCTGACAGCTCTATCGCTACATATTTGCCAAATGTTGCAGAATGCTTGCGTATATCAACTGCCACATCAAGCACCTTTCCGAAAACACAGCGGACTAATTTACTCTGAGCGAATGGGGGTAATTGATAATGCAAACCTCTAATTACTCCATATCTTGATTTACTCTCGTTGTCCTGCAAAAACTTTATAGGTTGTACAGACTCGTCAAACTTCTTTTGGGAATAACTCTCAAAGAAATATCCACGGTTATCACCAAACACATCTGGTTCAATGATAATGACATCGGGTATAGCGGTTTGCAGTACTTTCATTTTACTAAATAATCGGTTCCCAATTTTTTGTATTTAGATCTATGAGTTTTAAAAGATATTGACCATACTGATTCTTAATCATTGGCTGCGCCAACTCACGCATACGCTCCTTCGATATCCAACCCTGACGGTAGGCAATACCCTCCAAACAAGCCACCTTCAAACCCTGACGTTTCTCCAATACCTCAATATATGTTGAAGCCTCCGAGAGAGAGTCATGTGTACCTGTATCCAACCACGCAAAGCCTCGTCCCAATGTCTGTACCTTCAACTCGCCATCTGCCAAGAATTGCTGATTGACAGTTGTAATCTCGTATTCACCACGAGCAGATGGCTTAATCTTATGAGCTACATCCACAACCTTGTTGGGGTAGAAGTAGAGACCTACAACAGCATAGTTTGATTTGGGATTTGCTGGTTTCTCCTCAATGCTTAGGCAGTTGCCCTCTTTGTCGAATTCTGCCACACCGTAACGCTCTGGATCATTTACCCAGTAGCCGAATACAGTAGCCTTTTTGTCCTCCTCAGCTGCGCGAACAGCCTCTTTGAGCATGCCCGTAAAGCCAGCTCCGTGGAAAATATTATCACCCAAAACCAAACAAGCACAGTCATCTCCGATGAAATCTGCACCAATAGTGAATGCCTGTGCCAAACCATCAGGTGATGGCTGTTCTGCATACTCAAAGTGAACACCATAGTCTGAACCATCGCCAAGCAGACGCTTAAAGCCTGGTAGATCATAAGGCGTAGAAATAATCAATATCTCACGAATACCTGCCAACATCAACACCGAAATCGGATAATAAACCATCGGCTTATCGTAAATCGGCATTAACTGCTTTGAAATTCCTTTTGTGATAGGATATAATCGTGTACCACTACCACCTGCGAGGACGATGCCTTTCATAATTTATACTGTTTAGAATTATTTATCAGAATAAAACACCTTATACCACTTTGCAAACTTGCGAAGTCCATCACGGAGTGAAGTGTGAGGCTTGAACCCAAAGTCTGCTTCTAATGCCGAGGTATCGGCATAGGTTACAGGAACATCTCCCGGCTGCATCGCAACTAACTCCTTGTGAGACTCAAAATCATAGTCTGCGGGCAATACACCTGCAGCAAGCAACTCCTCTTGCAGAATTTGCACAAAGTCCAAAAGGTTTTCAGGACTATTATTACCTATATTATATACTTTATATGGAGGAATAGGCAAACCATCTTCTCCATTCTCTTTTTCAGGAGCATGCTGCATGATACGAACAACTCCCTCCACAATATCATCCACATAGGTAAAATCACGCTGACAATTGCCATAATTGAAGATTTGTATTTTCTCTCCCTTAAGCAGTTTGTTTGTAAATCCGAAATATGCCATATCAGGGCGACCGCAAGGACCATAAACGGTAAAGAAGCGCAATCCCGTACTTGGAATATTATATAGCTTGCTATATGCGTGAGCCATCAACTCATTGCTCTTCTTCGTGGCGGCATAAAGCGATACGGGATTATCCACTTTGTCATCTGTAGAATATGGGACTTTCTTATTGCTGCCATATACACTTGAAGAAGATGCATATACCAAGTGTTCAACCTCATTATAACGACAAGCCTCCAAGATATTGTAAAAACCTATAAGGTTACTCTCAATATAGGCATCAGGATTGGTTATTGAGTAGCGTACACCTGCTTGTGCGGCAAGATTTACTACAACTTTCGGTTGATACTCGGCAAACAGATTATCAATAGCTGATTTATCAGCAATATTACCCTTTATGAAAATAAACCTCTCTCCATAAGTCGCCAACTCCTCTAGACGCTCATATTTTAAGCGGACATCATAATAATCGGTAATGCTGTCAATACCTACAACCTTTACGCTCTCAAAATCATTTAGTAGTCGCTTTACAAGGTTTGCACCGATAAAGCCGGCTGCACCTGTTACAAGAACTACCTTGTTATTGAGATTTACATTATATGTTACCATAGGGTTTAATCTCTTTGGAAAATATCGCGTGTATAAACTTTATCTTTTACATCGTCAAGACTCGCATCATATCGATTGGCAATAATTGCCTGCGAGCGAGACTTGAACTCTGCCAAATCATTTACCACAAGGCTTCCGAAGAATGTTGCGCCATCTTCAAGTGTTGGCTCATAGATAATCACCTCAGCCCCCTTTGCTTTGATACGCTTCATTACACCTTGAATTGATGATTGACGGAAGTTGTCAGAGTTTGATTTCATTGTAAGACGATATACGCCAACAACGACTTGCTGCTCTTTTGAAGCGTCATAACTGCTATTTGCTTCGTATGCACCTGCGAGTTCCAATACTCGGTCTGCAATAAAATCCTTACGAGTACGGTTACTCTCAACGATAGCCGTCATCATATTCTGTGGCACATCCTGATAGTTTGCCAAAAGCTGCTTGGTATCCTTGGGCAAGCAGTAGCCACCATAACCAAACGACGGGTTGTTGTAGTGTGTGCCGATACGTGGATCCAAGCCTACGCCTTCGATAATTGCCTGAGTGTCCAAGCCTTTCATCTCTGCATACGTGTCAAGCTCATTGAAATAGCTTACTCTCAAAGCCAAATATGTGTTTGCAAACAACTTAACAGCCTCTGCCTCCTTCAAACCCATAAACAAAACTGGCACATCCTCCTTCAAGGCTCCTTGTTTAAGCAACACGGCAAATGTATGCGCCGCCTCTGCCAAATGATTGCCTGCAATAGCTTTGATAGCCTTGTTCTCCTCATCAAAATCCTCAATCATCTTGGGATAACCCACGATGATACGGCTTGGGTAGAGATTATCGTAGAGAGCTTTGCTCTCACGCAAGAATTCAGGGGAGAATAACAGACGGAATTTATGAGTTGTATCCCATCCCATCTCCTTAAACTTCTTGGCATACTTCACATACAACAAGCGACAATATCCAACAGGAATGGTACTCTTGATAATCATTGTTGCCTCGGGATTTACCTCCAAAACTAGGTCAATAACATCCTCGATATGGTGAGTATCGAAGAAATTCTTTTGTGGATCGTAGTTCGTGGGAGCTGCAATAACTACAAACTCCGCATCCTTATATGCCTCTTTGCCGTCAAGTGTTGCTCGCAGATTCAACTCTTTCTCTGCTAGATACTTCTCGATATAATCGTCTTGAATTGGAGATATGCGATTATTTATTTTCTCAACCTTCTCCGGAATAACATCCACTGCCACAACCTCGTTGTGCTGTGCAAGCAGTGTGGCTATCGACAAGCCCACATATCCCGTTCCTGCTACTGCGATTTTCATATGTTAGGAAGTTTTTCGTTTGTTATAGATTTCTTACTTCTTCGCTTGTAGATTTGTCTGCCCACTCTTGTGCGAACAACCAAAATCCCTTACGCTCGATGTGAGTGTGTTTTGCTATTCTACGGAAGCTATAATAGATACCAGACTCTTTTCGTATCTGCTTTTTTACAAAAGGATAGAAGATGAATGTTACAAAGAATCCAAGGGCTACAACTATATATAACTGCATATCTATGGACAATCCCCATTTGTAGGCAAAGAACCAGCATAATACGACAAATAGATTGATACCAATGATTGACATTGTCGTACCGATATGAGAATATCCAAGTTCGATAAACAAATGGTGTAGATGTGTTTTATCAGGGCTAAATGGAGATTTACCTCTCGCTATTCTGGCACACATCACTCGTAAGGTGTCAAAAACAGGCACACATAATACTGCAAGTGTAAATGGTATCAACCCAAGATTATCTTGTGCTACCTCAATATTTTGATTTGCCGAGAGGATTGTTATAACGAAGGTTGAGAAGATAATGCCGAGCGACAGAGTACCAGCATCTCCAATAAACATTTTCGAGTGTTTGCCAAATACATTGTGTAGGAAGAACGGTAATAACGATGCTGCAACGATTGCTGCTAATGCAACCATACGGATATTACCTAACTCATAGAACATTACTCCAAATAAGATGCAACTTACTATGCTATATCCTGAAGAGTATCCGTCAATACCGTCAATCAGGTTTATAGCATTGATAACTCCCACACAAGCAAATACGGTCAGCGGTATAGATATATAATTAGGAATTACCTCTAAGCCCCATAATCCGTGAAAATCATTCAATTGCCAACCTGTCGTACTTGTTATATAAAGCACCAATATAATCTCAACAAGAAATCGAACCTTGGGCGACAGAGAAATCATATCATCCATAAGTCCCACAATCAATATGATGAAAATTGATGCACATACGGGGAACAAATCGAAGAAATCGCCAAATAAGTTTAATCCCATAATTCCCGATAGAATTCCAAACACAACTGTTAATCCACCTAAAATGGGAATCGGTACACGCTGCAATTTTCTTGCATCGGGATTATCGACAATATTCTTTACTTTTGCCACTTTCAAGATATATGGGTATATCCAGCAGGTGCAAGCAAAAGCAATTAGGGCAGGGATTAATATATGGAATAGTTCGTTCATCTCTCGTGGATATATTTATTTCAGACTATTAGTCCAAGTTTGATATGAATCTTGCTCAACATTCGTATTAGTGGGAAGATGATAGTAACCGTCTTTAACTTCGATTACTTTCATGTTTGCAATAACCAACTTTTTGAAATCTGCTTCAGTCATACATACACAGGGCATCTGCATATGCTCTGAAAAGTTAGATAAACACTTTATGTTTTGCATATGGGCTAATAGATAGGCAGAATAACCATATGTTACCCATATGCCTGTACTCTCTTGCTGATAGAAGTAGATGCTACTTCCATCATTGAGTACTTNATTCATAGTTATTAATTCTTCGTTCATAATCTATTTTATTAGGCTGTTTTTCTATATGATTGGCATATCTTCATCTATGACAAGTTCCCTGTACCATTTTGTATACTGCTTATTGTCGATAGATTTCGTCATAATTTGCAGATATTCCAGACCTCTTCGTGACATTGGATGCTTACGACACATGTCGTTGACTTTTGTATAATAAACGCTATGCATAACAATGGGGAATGGGTATCCTTTCATATACAATACTAGAGGCTGTTCATCCTTTGGATTAATTTTCTCAAGTAGGTATGCCGATTTTTCGAATGCTACCCAATATTCACCGACATCATACAAATGGATCCTATCCTCATTGTGCAACTCATTGTTGAGAATTTTCTTTAGATTGGTTTCGAGCAGAGTGTTGATTCTCTCAAACATAGTAACTGCTTTCGGTGCTGCGTTCATAATTAAGGTTTTGGGAGTTATTCTAAAACTTGAAGATATCCGTCTGTAAATTCAGCAACCATTACCGCTGCGATTCCCTGAACAAGAACTACCACGCGTTTCTTGCGGCTTTTATCTACTTTCACGAAGGACCCTATTACTCCATCGAAGGCACCACCAATAATTTTTACGGAAGTCCCTTCTTTAAGATTTATTTCCTCAGGAGCCAAGTAGACTAACTTATCATTGTGCGTATTACAGACTTTTATAAACTGTTGCATCTGTTCCTCGGGAACGATAATAGGAATGTTTTTCCCAGCAACAGGTTTTGTTAAATATTGGAGATATTCAGCAACAGACTTCAATGCTTGTATGCGTTCCTTGGTCGTATACACAAAAATCAGATTGTTGATTGCTGGAGCGAGCTTCTTTATTTTACCTTGCTTCTTGTCATTAACAATTTGGTATTTCATTGGAACAAAACATTTCACAGACTTGCTTTCCAGAAAAGTCTTTGCTTTTAGCTCCCTGCCAAATGTAGCACTCATGGCAAACCAAGCAGGTTCTTCAAGGCTATTTGCTATCAACTTTCCTTCAACTGTCATTTGTGGATTTTTTAGATATGCATATTCCTTCGGCTCCCTGAAACAGGCTTCTTTTCTCTCTGTCTCAGGTTCTTACACCAATCTCGAACGTTGCGTGTTGCAACACACAACTTATGTAATTTCGCAGTGTCCATATTACACTGAATAGTCAATCTTCTCGTAGAAGATTGTAATCGAGTTGAAATGCCTTTAAATCTTCTCGTAGAAGATATACATTTCAATGCAAAAGTCTAAGTATATGACAATTTTTAGAAAATCATCATGTAATATATTGATTATCAATTAAATATATTTGCAAAAAACCTTGGAATTTCGTAACTTTAAGGTATTAACCATCATATTATTACCATGTTGCGAAGCTCCAAGGCCCACTACAAAAGTAGCGAATTGTATCCGATTCTGAACATGCATTTCGGAAAAAGTATGAATCTGGCAAGAATCAAGGCTATGAGCCTGATGATATGTGCCCTCTGCAAGGTGCAGCGGGTGGCATATACCAAACTTGCATCTGCGTTCGATACCGACGCAACTGCCGGCTCTTCTTTAAGGAGAATCCAACGCCTGATAGCCGAATGTGTGATTGATACGGACCTCATCGCAAAGCTCATTTTGAAATTAATACCCGTTAAGGGTCCCTACAATCTTGCTATGGACAGGACCAACTGGAAGTACGGCAATACGAACATTAACATTCTCACTCTCGGCATCATATATGATGGGATGGCATTCCCTGTCGTCTATACGATGATGGACAAGAGGGGCAACTCCAACACCCGGGAACGCATCAAACTGGTCAATCGTTTCAAAAGGATTGCAGGGAAAGATTCCATAGCTCATCTGATGGCAGACAGGGAATTCGTTGGAAAAGAATGGCTTGAATACTTGAATGTTTGCGGTATCCACTATCACATCAGGATACGCGAGAACTTCCATGTCATCAGACATGGTCGCAAGGCTAAAGCCTTTTGGCTTTTCAATGATGTGAAGTTGGGTGAAAGCAAGCATCTTGATGGTATCTACTATGTGAACGGACAGGCATGTTACCTGTCCGGTTCTAAAATCAAGGACAAGAAGGGGAAACCAGAGCTGCAGATACTTGTTTCGTACTGCAATGCTGAAGAAGCCCTCGAGATGTATAAGCTTAGATGGCAGATCGAAACGCTATTCAAAGGCCTGAAATCCAGCGGGTTCAATATAGAAGGCTCGCATGTCAGGAATCTTGATCGTATGTCGAATCTGTTTGCTATCATTATGGTTGCGTATGTCTGGTGTTACCTTGTAGGAATTTATATTCACGAAAACATCAAGCAGATAAAGGTCTTGAAGCACGGGAGAAGGGCGGTGAGCTTGTTCAGGTATGGACTGGATTACATATGCCAATGCCTTGTCAATCATACAAACCGATATCGAATCAATGTTTTCAAATTTTTGTCATATACTTACCTATTTTTATAAAATATATGCCTGAACGTCTCATACGAACCGTAAAGCTGTTTGTGGCAATTGCCTCCTCTGCCACAAGCAACTGACCTGTTATTTCGTAAATACTAAGGCTGTATCCCCCGGCATTCTCTATGACAATATTATTGTCCACTGTAGAGATCTTCACTTCTGCCGCATGGTTTTCGGCAATGCCGTCAAACAGATCGAAAGTTGCCGTAAACGTGGTGTCGCTGGTCACCACAAACACAAGCGGGTTCTCCGTGCTGCCATCTTGCCATTGCAGGAATTGGTAACCCTCTGCAGGCTCAGCGGTCAGTGTGGCGGTAGTGTTGGCAATATAGCTGCCACTGCCGGTTACAGTGCCTTTGGTGGAGTCATTGCTTTCTGCCGTTACCGTATATTTCAGTTCGGAATGTTCCGTAAAGTAAGCCACCAATGAAACATCGTCCGTCAGGGTCATTGTGTATGGATTAAGCACACAGCCGTCGCTCCAAAATGCAAATTTGTAACCATCCTCAGCTACGGCGGCAACTGTTACTTCATTGGTTTCGCAGCTATAGGGTGCGGTAATAAATACCCTGCCTATTTCTACGTCTTCCGACACGGCTCTCAACGAGTAATATCCCTCCTCAATAAAGAGTTTCTGCTCAGGCATCTCTTCCTCAAAAGCTGCGGTACTTCCGCATCGAATAAACATGGGGATATTAAATTCGTAATGGAATGCACCTTTACCCACATATGGTGGTGCAGGAGCCCAGAATGTAACGTGCTGCAAATTATAACAAGCTAAGAAAGCCTGTGCTTCTATCTTTCGCAGTATGGAACCAAAGAATATTCCGGGAATTTTACTGCACCCCTGAAAAGCTCCAAAGCCGATATAGTCAATAGAGTTCAGATACAGTACGTCTTTCAGGTCTTCGCAGTCTCGGAAAGCCCACATGCCGATGCTTGCCAAATTATTATCTTCACTTAATTTAATATGGTCCAACGTACGACAACCGAAAAAAGCATAATCTTCAATGGTTTGAACCGCATCAGGAATATTGAAAGTACCGTACATTCCGCAGCTAATAAAAGCATCTTTACCGATAGTGGTTACTGATTCGGGGATAACAGTATTCATGCATCCTTTGTAAAGTTTAT
>JGI24710J26742_10004661_pt1 | contig 11173 bp, 15 predicted proteins | sample BioPla2DNA2_FD_26742 | JGI IMG/M metagenome (IMG submission 26742) | reverse complement strand
TTATATAATTTTATTATTATATAATTAAGTTTATATTAATTATTTTATAAACTGATTTATATAATAATGTTTTTTATATGCTTTTTAAAAAACGCTATCGGTTGACGCTTTATAGCATTTTATATGCATTTTATAGCATTAAAAAAGGCTTTTTATAGCATTTTATAGCATAAAATAGCATAAAATAGCATTTTATAGCATTTTATAGCAAAAAATTTAATATATATGTTTGAAAATATATTTTTGAAAATATATTTTTGAAAATATGTATTTTTGGACATATATGTTTGAAAATATATGATAAAAAATATATTTTTAAAAATATGCTTAAATGCATTTTTGAGTAATCTTAAATGCATTTTTGAGTATTCTTAAATGCTTTTTTGCGTGCTTAAATGCGTTTTTGCGTAATTTAAAAATACTTAAATGCTTTTTTGAGTGGTTCAATAATGCGATTACCCAATCTCAGTATTATCTTGTTTGCTATTTCGTGGATTGTGCGCCCCATTCATGGGGTTGAAAACAAACACAATATTTGAAACAAACAAAAAAACCATATGCCACACACTAACATAGAACCATTATACAAAAAACGCCCCTATTAACCCCTCCCCGCGCATAAAACGTTAAACACAGACGGGTGTTTTTTAAAAAATGCACACGCTGTTGTATAGACGACACAAACAAAAAAACACGCGTATGATTAGGGGGGAGGCGCAAGAAGCGCCACGTTTTACCTCCTTTTACCCCCCGCCGTCGACCTCTCAATGCGCATAAACGTACCACACACGCGCGTGCGCACGCGCGTGTAGGGCGGGGGTAGTAGTTTTTCAGCGCTCCTACCCCCCGTTTAGCAGAGTATGGAGGATTTTTTGGAAAAATTTTTGGAATCTGGAAAAATTTTTGGAAATTGGTTTTGAAATTGGAATTATTTTTGGAAATTGGTTTTGAAATTGGAAAATTATTTTGATTTTGGGAAATTATTTTGGAATTGGAAAATGATTTTAGTTAGTGTCTTGAAACAAGTCTTATATGTTTATTGTCGGGTCTTATGATTTCGCCCGCTTCCCCCATTCTATCTAAGTACGTTTCAATCTCATCACTTTTAATTCCAGCTTGCTCCGCTTCGGAAAGAATTTCTACAACGGATGCTTTGCCCCCTTGTGTCCTATCCGAGATGGTTCTGATAATTTCTTTCAACGTTCCTATCCTATCCCTTTGTGTTTTGCTAACCCCCGCCGAGATTATATCTACATCAAAGCTTCCCGTGGTGGGGTCTACGCCAACCATCTTCAAACACTTGAGTGTTAAATCCGTCGCACGCATTGCATCTTCCACGGTTGCGGTGTTTCCTAATCTTACGCGTGCGCTTGCTTCCGTTAATCTTACAAGTGCTTCAAGCTGTCTTGCGGTCGTTGGGACCGCGGCGCCTTTCCCCTCACCAAGTTTTCTCAGGTTTGTGTAAAAGTTAATTAAGTGTTCCCTCGCGCCGGTATCCATCACAGGATACACGTTTCTTCTTGCATACGCAACATATTTTCTCAAGAGGTCGGATGCAATTATTGGCTTGATTGAACCCGTTTGGGAATCAATATACTCTTGGGATATATCGGCGTTAGAAACGTTTTCTTTTTGTTGTATTAGCTCCCCCGCGTAATGCGTTTGAACAATGTGTTTAGAAATCCTCGTGTCTTGTTTGTTCTCGGGAACATCTAATAATACAAAAATCAAATCAAACCTTGAAAGCAGCGCGGGGGGCATATTGATTTGATTTGCTATCCCCTCATACCTATCAAACCTACCATACACGGGGTTTGCCGCACCGAGTAATGCGCACCTTGATTTTAAAGTTGCAAGAATACCCGCTTTCGCAATGCTTATTGTCTGTTGTTCCATTGCTTCGTGGAGCGCACTTTTATCTTCATCCCGCATTTTATCCATTTCATCTACCGCAGCAATACCCATGTCGGCCATAACGAGCGCCCCACCCTCTATTGTCCACCGACCGTCGCCAAGTTCATCTCTGACGGCCGCAGCGGTTAAACCACTCGCGGAAGCACTCTTCCCCGACGTAAAAACACCACGGGGAGATAATCTTACAATGTATCGTAGTAACTGGCTTTTCGCAACGCCTGGGTCGCCTACCAACATAATGTGTATATCCCCCCTGACTCTTGACCCATCTGGGAGATTTTTAGTTACCCCCGAGAACAGTTGAAGCATTAACGCTTCTTTTACATCTTTCAATACCCCCGCACCAAAGATTGTGGGGGCAATAGATTCTATTATTTTATCGTAAACGTCTGGGTCCGCACTCATTTCTATGATTTGTTGTTCTTCTTCCGCGCTTATATCAAGAGAATCAAATTCGCCATCGGTTCTCTCAACTGAGTTTACATCAATAAACAAATCAAAATACGTGGACTTGCCGTCCCTTACGGATCGTTGAACCGACTTTAATATCCCGTTGATTACTACTCTGTCGCCAGGAGATATTTGCCCCGTCAAATCATCACCCATATTTATTTCAATGCTCTGCGGATTGGTTCCCCCTCGTATGCTTTCTGGCAACTCCTGTATTTGTCCTTTTTGAGAATCCACAAACACGGACTCTTCAATTTCAATTTTAAAAGGTCCTTTTTTCATACAGTTTTCATTTTCACAGCCTGCATAAGGCTCTTCCAGTTTAAAACTCGGCTGATCAACATAAGTTATATAATCACATCTTAAGCACCTGAAAGCAGCTTTCATTATTTTCGGTCTGACTTCGGTTGCTCTTCTTATCATCCCTTCAACCGATATTAAACGAGACAAATCTTTACTTCTTAAATCCCGTATTGGCGTTTTAGTGGGCAGGTTGATTATCCTTATATGGGTGCCTTTCAATGATACCAATAAAGGTAAATCTATATTCGCAAGCGACTGTTCAAATACAGTAATCATCTTCTCGGGCGCCACCAATAAATCGTTTGCAAGGTCTGTGTTGAATGTTTCGATTTTAAAGAAATCAATATAAAGACTTTTAGTTTCGGGATATTCGGTAGCAAGCTCCAATATCTCATCAATATAATATACCTTTAAAAATTCTTCCAGCTTTTTATTCCATCTTTCATATACCATACTTGTACTCCTTTATAGATTTTGATGTTAATACACCTGTATAACCTATCCAACTATATAAATTTTAATACCAATAAACCCACCATACCCTCACAAACACTTATATACTATAATAACATTTGATATATTGTAGTTCAAAACTACAACATAACCAAAGGAGATAAAAGATTATGAAAGAATTACACGACTGGAGTATTATAGAAGAGATGGACAGACTTGAACATGAAAAAAAGATTATGAAAGAATTACACGACTGGAGTATTATAGAAGAGATGGACAGACTTGAACGTGAAAAACACAAAACGGTAGAACAGATTGAATTTGAATACATGATAAAAGTAGAGAAAAGAAACAGAATTTAAAACAGGTGATATATTGAAAGAATCGATGAAACCGAACCAATTTTCAAATGAAATGCGGTATAAATAAAATAAAAAAGCAAAGGTTTATATACTATGTAAGCATTGTATAGATTGAAGTAAGACGAAAGGGCTTACAACAAAACACAAATAATATGGAGTGATAAATTATGACATACAATAAAAAAGATTTAGAACAAACACAACTTGAACACAGAAAAGAAGAAGCAAAAAACAAAGGGGGAAGTTCAATGGGGAAAACAGTTTTAATAATAAATGGAAATCCTAAAAGCGGAAAGACAACTTTTCAAAATATGGTTAATGATGAAATACCATCATTAATGTATTCAAGTATAGACCCCGTCAAAAAATTCTACATAAAATATTTTGATTGGGATGGCGTTAGTAAGGAATCAAAAGATAGAAAATTCCTTTCGGATTTAAAAACATTTTTAGTGGAGGAAACAAATGTAATAGAGGAGGAAATAAAGAAAGCATGGGAGAACTTTATGGACTCCGATAAGCAAATAATGATGATTGATATAAGAGAACCAAGTGAAATTGACAAATATAAAAAACTATTAGGTGCGCAAACAGTATATATCGACAATGCAAGAACAAGAACGGATAATTCCAATGGCTCCGATGCCCAAGTGGGCAATTATGAATATGATTATGTAATTAAGAATAATCTCGGGTTGGAGGACTTGCGGCTCACTGTACGAGATTTCTTAGACTATTTATTAAAACAAAATACAAAAAAGTATGATATTAAAAAAGACGTGGATGTGGAGTTGGAAGAGGCAAGAAAAATATTTGATACAATAGAAGAAACTTTTCCATCATCAGCCTTTTATTACATTCGCAAGACTAACAAAAAACTCGATAAACACGAAGAAAACATAAAATACTTATGGAAAACTATTCAAAGAATGCAAGAAGAGATAAAACAACAAAATTATTAAATTTTTTACTTTTTAGAAAAAAATGGATTACACAGACGAACGGAGAGAAGAGATAATGAACATAATAACCATAAATGACTTAGAAGCGCTAATTCCCCAATACATACGGGATTCATCGCTCTCACGCTTTACCCGCGCAAATTACAAAAATTCTATATATAGATTCATAGAATATTGTAGGGGACGAGATATTGATGCCCCCGACTCGGAACATTTTGGGGAATTCAAGGCGTATAGGTTATCTAAGACGGATTACCCCTCTTTCTCGGGGATACACTCGATTTACGACTACGTTGAATTTAGGGGGTTGGGAAAGAACATTACGCTTGAGCATAGGTCTAGGGTAGAGGGGAGGAATGCAACAAGACACTCGTTTAAAAGAGTACCTTAAAAGAATAAGGGAGGGGGTGTGGAATGCACGAAATGGAGTTAAGTATTGAAGAAAGAATAGAAAAGATTGAAAAAGACATAAACGAAATGAAAGAAACGATTAAGTTTTTACCAAACGGAAATCACATATTTCAAATCACAAAAAGATTAGATGATATTGAAGATATTATATTCACGCCCGAGTTTAAAGATTTGGTGAAAGAACAGAAAACGAAAGCAAAAGATTTAACTCAGGCAACAAACGAAGAGAAGATTGAAGCCCTTGAAAACATCCTTAAAACAAAAGGATTTATCACCGCCAAAGAAGCAAAACACGCAATTGGGTACAGGAATGTTCAGGGTGCGCACAGATTTTTAAACTCGTTGGTGGAGCGACAAATCTTATTAAAGGATAAGTCAAGAAATAAAAACGTGTATATTTTGAATAAACAGTTTCAAAAAGAAGATGAGTAAAATACCGAAAGGGATAAGAGAGTAAACACTGCTTTGTAGGAATTATCGGGGAAAGTTATAGAATACGAAGATGCAAACAAACTATTATCTAAATTTCCGTACTTCTTGAGAAACCAAATACTTAAAAACTTACAAGAGAAAGAGAAGAAAAAGAAAGAACGAGCATAAGCTTTATATCCTTGTATAACATTTATACGGATGTATAAGTAAGGAGGTTAGAATGACATTAGAAGAATTATCTCAAAGACACGAAACGATTGATAAAGAACTATGGGAAAGTACAGGAGAAGTTTGTGATTTTAAAGAGTTGCGAGTTTTCTTACTGCACTTCTCAATAAGAACAAAAGAAATGATGTTAAGAAATTTACAAGACAGACAACAAAGAGAATTAATGGAGAAATAATTATGAAAACAGACGAAGAAAATATAAAAACAATGACACTCGCAAAAAAGCTACAACAAATACAGGTTAATCTAAAAGCACCTAAAAACCAATTCAACTCTTTCTCCAAATATAAGTATAGGAGCTGTGAAGATATTTTAGAAGCTGTTAAACCGCTTCTCGAAGAATATAACGTGCTTTTACTAATGGATGATTCAATCTATAACGTGGAGAATCGTTATTATGTGCGTTCAAATGCGATGTTAGTTGATATTGATAATCCTGATGAAAGGGTACAGGTGTCAGGTTTTGCAAGAGAAGCGGAATCTAAAAAAGGAATGGATGATAGTCAGCTGACAGGAGCAACAAGCAGTTATGCAAGAAAGTATGCACTAAACGCATTGTTCTTAATTGATGATACAAAAGACGCAGATACAGATGAGTACCAATCAAAAGTAAACAATGCCCAAACGCAACAGGCTAAACCGAAAAGTGCTCCACGAGTTACCCCAACAAAAATTTTTAGACCTGGAGCGGTGCAATACGTTAGACCGACTTATGACGAGGATGAAAGTAAATGAGATATATATTCAGAATCGCAAAAATGGATTGGATTGACGAGAAATAGTTAGTAGACTGCTTTAAGAAAACACTGGGGGGAACAGAAAAGACCGTAAGTGGTTATGCTAACGGTGTTCATAGATTCTTCAGATGGTGCAGGGCGAATGAAATTGAAAACCCCGACCCGTTTGATTTTGAAAGGTGGCACGAAGAACACATCGAATCGGACAGAAACGGTGTAACGGGGATTAGACGGTTCTTTGATTGGTGTGAGTTTAATGGGTACTATCCCGATATAACCACGTATAAGAAGAACAGTAAGAATAAGCCTAAAAGAAATGCCGAAGAAAACCTTATGCGAATTAATCGCAAAGAACGTAGACGGGCAAGCAAAATGCTCGGTATGAAAGGTTATCCTACCGATACAACTCCTATGAAAGAATGGTTGGGGTTATACGAAAAAGAGTTTAATAAACCAAAAACTGAACCTAAACTTAAAAAGGAAACCACGAAATTAAGTATTTGGGAAAGATTAAAGAGATTAATTTGGAGAAAGAATGACTAAGAAAAAAAAGAAGAAAGACTTTAAACCGCACGAAGATTGTGATTTAAGCGTTTCAGAAGATGAAATCAACGAGATTTATAAAAACATCGAGTTCTTTAAAAAGTCTGCTGAACGCTTTGAAGTCTTTTACGAACAACAAGAACGTGAAAGAGAACAGCGTGCGAGAAAAGTAAGACAAGCAATAATAGAAAACAAACGATAAAAAGGAGAAAAACGATGTTAATGACTGACGAAGAATACAAAAAAAGAAGAGAAGCGTACTTATTAGAGTGCGACAAGATTAAAACAAGACTTGCCGAAAAGGTAGGCGGTAGACGTAAAATAAACAAATCGAGAACACGTGGAAAGTATTGGAAAGAACGTGAAAAGTTTTTAATAAGACGGGGTAAATTTATGGTTATCTTGTCTGTTATGGGTGTCCCGTTGACAAGAGCAATAGATATGAAAAGAAAAGATATAGTGCCTTTGTTGACAGAATACGGGTTGTACGATGCGTATGAAAACGTTGAAGATTATAATACTTTATTCAATTTAATGGATAGGTTTTGTGATATGCGACTTATGCCAAACGAGGGATATTTCATACACACAGACCATAGGAACAGGATTTCTCACGATGTTAAATTGAGTTTGTCATCCGTTGCAACAATGGTTAAAAGCTGGTTCGACCACATGGAAGTAGAATGCCCCGAAGCTACGTGGACTGCAATTCAATCCGCAAATCTTCCCGCAAAATTCTCGGAAGAGTTGACCGCCAAAGAAGCGGTAGAAACAATAGCTTACGTACTTGCAAGCGGAGAAACCAGACCCGACGATTATGACTATGTAACAGCGGTTAGAAGCCTTATTCCCGTTTTGTTTAGAGAAGATGACGAGTTGTGGGAAGAATAAAAATGTGCTTACAACAATAGAATTTTATCCAAACAGCCGATATTGAGAACTATATCGAAGATTTTAGAGGGTCTTTGGCAGTTGCACAAAGGACAAAAGGTTTATATGTGAATGGCGTTAGACGGTTTATGGAGTGGTGCGAAGCTAATTCAATAGAATGCCCTACTCCACAAACGTATGTTGAGTATTATAAAACAGGATACAGCGGTGTAAACCACGTACGGATGTTTTATAGATTTCTTGACGAAAACGGTCTTTTTACAGATATTACTCAAGACTATATAACTAAAAACGGAACGATTGTTAATATTAAAGAATACTATGGTGTTAAACAATGAGCGAAGATGTATTTGTTAAATTTTGTGAATGCGTATGTGGTAACGGGTTAGAACAAGCAGTTTCCCACACAAACGAAACAAAAGATTTTTTAGAAAAGATTTCAATTTTAGAATACCTTGCAAGCAGACTGGATATTGACTTAAATGAATATTTCGGTAATTCAGATGAAACATTAAACAAAATGAAGATTCAATTAAATGAAACACTTGACGAGGTCGGATATCAAACGAGAAGAAACGAAGAGTTGGAAAACGACTTAGTGTTCGCCGACAAGATTATTGATGCACAAGAGAACACAATTGATGGGTTGAACAAGCATCTTGATAGCTTGAATATGCGATTAAACGTTGCGATTATAATGTATACCGCTACAAACAATGCGTGGAAAGAAAAAATACCGTTTGACGTGTTTGAAAGATATTTTAAACGAAAAGAAGAAAAAAATGAAGGAGAATGATTTAAATGATAACAGAAACAAAAGAAGTTAAATACACAAGCTTTGAAGAGATTAGAGAAAATGAACAAATGTTCGGATTAAATATAATTGGGAATATACACCACATCGGTACTCCGAGAGTGTTTTCTCGTGCAACTGGAGATGGGCAAGTGTTAAACATCACGCTTGCCGCAGATGGTTTGCTTAGAGTTACGTTTTGGGATGATATGGCTACCCATATTTATGAGCAGTTTAAAGTGGGAGATGTTCTTGATTTAAGAAACGTTTATTCAAAATATAACGACTATTCGGGTAGTATGGAAGTAACCGCAAACAGCAGAACAAGAATTATAAAATCAGATAAAGAGATTGAATATTTCCCACAATTCACCGAAATCGGATTGGTTGAACGTGATAAATACGATGTAAACGTTATCGGGAAAGTGTGCAACATCGATACAATAAGAGAATTTGATAGGGCAGACGGGTCAACGGGTTGCGTTGGTGAGTTCACCGTATATGACGAAACAGGCACAATCTCGATTAAATGTTGGGATGATATGTGTGCAATCCTTGATGAGATAGAATACGGGCAATATGTTCAAGTTACAGGAATAAACACAAGATTTAGCGAGTTTAATAAGGTTGTCGAGGGGCATTTACAAGGGTCTGGAAGCGTTTCAATTGTTGAACTCGTGTGTGAAGATGAATGATTAAAACGGTTTTAGTATATACCGAAAACAATTGTGTTCGCACACAAGTGCTTAAAAAGTACTTAGATTCAAATAATATTACGTATCGCATACGAAACGTCAACGAACTGTCAAACAGGGGTGTAATGCCCCTGTATGACGTTGACAAGGCAAATATGCCATTTGTTGTTGTGAACGGTAAGGTTATTAAAGCAACACAGTTGTTTCGGGGTCTTGATTTAAATATACACTTACTTGAACAGGAGGAACAGGAATGACGGAAGAAGAAAGTTTACACGATTTTATTATTAAAGAGATTAAAGAAAAAGAATTAGTAACTGCTTCAATGCTAACTAAAACGTTAAAAGAAAAAGGAAGAACGGTTCATAGACTAACGCTTACTGGATATCTTAGAGCGATGTGTGATTTGGGAATTCTTGAAGAAATCCCAGTGCCACCCGCAAACGTGTTTAGGATTAAAAATAAAAAAGATTAATGCAAATTAGAGTGTGTGGCATGTGAGTAACATATCCCACATACCACCATAAAATTAAAATCTAGTTCGGTCGAGACATGCACAAAAAAACAGTGCATGTCTCTATGGACAAGTTAATATATTTTATAAACAGTATTGCAATTAAAGCTTTTTATTTTAATTAATTTATAGAAGGCTGTAATAATTATGAAAGAGGAAGGTGGGTGGTATAATATCTTCCAGTTTCTGGGTTGTAAAAAGCAAAGGCTATATAATGGTTACCGTCACCATCAGCCGACGCATATATCTGAACTCGTCCTTCATTGTTTATATTACCAAAATATAATCGGGGTCCAATCAAATTTGGGTCGGTTGAGTTGATGGGATTATTGATAGACCCCAGCGTGTTAATTTTATCATCAAGTATTTTTCCTTGATTTGCCGCTAGTGCTTCCCCTAAATGGGCGTGTGTATCGTTTCTGCCGTTGTTAGTTAAATTAGCAATTGTTTTTACGTGTCCGTAGGCTAAAGGTGTACCGGCGCCGTATGTGGTGGCAGTTGATGCATGAGATTTTGGTGCTCTTGTTGCTACTTTTGTGTCTACGTTATCTATAGACTCTTTAGTGTTTTCTAATGCAGTAATTTTATCATCTAGCACTTTCCCTTGACTTGCACTTAAAGCTTCCCCCGCATAATATTCGGTATTGTTTCGCTCGTTGTTCGTCAGGTTGTTTATAAGTTTAACATGACCGTAATTTGTTTCCGTTCCATAACCATACGTTCCGCCTGTGCTTGCGTGGTTCGTTTGTGCTTTTCCGTTTATTTTGTCGTTCAGAATCCTACCTTGATTTGCGGAAAGTGCGTGCATTGTACTGGGAGATGTTAAGCCATCAATTATCAACTCACCGAGTTCGTCCGAGAAATCCGAAACATTTACTTTTTTGTCGAGTTCGGTGTCAACATAGGTCTGGTCTGCCTTTTTTGCGAGTTCGGTGGTTACGAACGTTTTGTCTGCTTTCTTAATCAGCTCTGTTTCTACGAATGTTTTATCCGCTTTCAAACTGATTTTATCATTTAGCACTTTTCCATGATTTGCCGCTAGTGCTTCTCCTGAATAGTATGTTGTATTGTGTCTGCCGCAGTTAGTTAAATCATTAATTACTTTAACGTGTCCGTAGTTTGTATATGAACCGAGACCATAGGTTGTAGCACTTGATGAATGCATAGTTGGTGCTCTTGTTGCTACTTTTGTGTCCACGTTAGCTATAGACTCTTTAGTGTTTTCTAATGCAGTAATTTTATCATCTAGTATTTTGCCTTGACTGGCACTTAAAGCTTCTCCTGCATAATATTCGGTATTGTTTCGCTTGTTATTAGTTAAGTTATCAATTGTTTTGACATGCCCATAGGTTGTAGTATCCCCCAATCCATAAGACGAGGCGGAGCTTGCGTGGTTCGTTTGTGCTTTTCCGTTTATTTTGTCGTTCAGAATCCTACCTTGATTTGCGGAAAGTGCGTGCATTGTACTGGGAGATGTTAAGCCAT
>JGI24710J26742_10004660_pt1 | contig 11176 bp, 8 predicted proteins | sample BioPla2DNA2_FD_26742 | JGI IMG/M metagenome (IMG submission 26742) | reverse complement strand
TCGGGAGCATCAAGATCGCGGCCCGGACGGTCCTCGGCGGTCCGGTGATGGATTATGGGACCACGCCGCCGACGGCCTTCGACCCTGATGACGCTGTATCCAGGGCTATCGCCGCAACAAAACGTATGTATCCCGGCTGCAGTGTCAGGGACGCCCGCCCGTGCTACGCCTCGCCGGTCACCGGCGTCCTGGTGCGTGCAGTAACCGCTGCCGGCACGGAAACATGCCTTCTGTTCGATCCGGCATCAGGGAGGATGGTGGATGAATGGGTGCCGACAGAAGAGGATGCAGTCGTCGTCGACCATCTCGGGCGCATCCTCGGTCAAGATGAGGCCGAGGGGAGGGTCGCCGCATGGCACGACGCCGATGTGCGCTATCGTGGGACCCTCTCGTTTGCGGAACGCCATGGGATCAATCTCCGGCAACCGCTCTCTGAGGAGGATTTTGAACGCTACGTGGATTTCTTCAGGAACCTGACGGTATCGCCGGCCCCCGACACCCCCATACCCAAACCGGATACGGCCGCATGGGAGAGAGAACTGGAAGAGTGGCAGCAGAGGGCTGATTGGTGTATCGGCGTTGCCTATGATGCCGAATTGCCTGACGACGAGGTCTTTGCCGTAATCGAGGAGCACCTTGGGGGTTCCCCTCCAGGCGGGATCCGGACGAGCCCTGGTGGCTCCTGGCTCTGCCTCAACGCGACGACCGCAGAATTCGCCGGATACCGTGTCATTCTAGAGAACCATACGGTTGTCAGGATAACCGACGCCAGTGAGGCTTTCTTCATGAGCGTCATTGAGAACCCAAAGACCGTGGGGGACCGTACGCTGTGGCTCTTCGACATCGGCCAGAAGAACCTGTCCGGGATGACCTCGGGGGAGATCACCGACCTGCTCCTCGCTGAGGGCGTCCCGGTAGAGAGAATCCGGATCGCCTACATGCGGGCATACTCCGGAGACCGAGACGGGCGGGAGCAGTTTGCGCAGGGGTTGAACGCGGATGCGCGCCTGCTCTTTGTGATGAAGGAATACCTCACGTGAGCGTTAACCGCCCTCGCCCCCGCCTGTTGCATCCGGGGCACCGGCGGGGGCTTTGGGCATCTCCATCGCCGAATAACAACCCTTAAGATGGATCTTAAGAGAGGTACTATTCAAATGCTCGATCAGTTCAAGGGCTGCCTCCTGGGGGCTGCCATCGGCGATGCGCTCGGCATGGCGCGGGAGAGCACACCCCCTGATTTTCAGCGCCTCCATGGGGGGTACCGCCGGGCCTGGCGGGGTCACCCGAACGCCGGGCTGAAACCCGGGCAGTTCACCGACGACACCCAGATGATGCTCCTCGTCGCCGGCATGCTCGTTGACGGAACCTACTCTGAGCAGGGGTATGCGGCGGCCCTTGCCCGGATGTACATGAACGAAGAACTCCGGTTCCCCGATGGCGCTGTGGAGGCCGCGTGCCGGCACCTCCTCCTCTCCGGTAAGCAACCGGCTGGTGTTGCCTCCAACACCTCCGGCTGCATCAGCATCTCCATACCTTTTGCGCTTGCCTACAGTGACCCGGTCGACGTGATCGAAAGGGTGGTCCAGGCCTGCAGTGTCACCCACACCCACCCGGCGGCGCACGCCGGCGCGGTCACCGTCGGGCTGCTCATCCACCATGCTGTCCGCGGCCGTCCCGACGCACTCTCCCTCGCCAGGGAGCATGCCACTTTCGAGGACGTCACCCTCGGCAACAAGATCCGCGCCGCCGTCCGCCTCGCAGACGAGGGGATCAGCCTCGAGAGCGCGCTATCGGTGATCGGGAACGGCGTGGCAGTCTACCAGACCGTTCCGCTCGCTTTCTTCCTTATCCACCGTATCAAGGACGTCCCCACCCTCCTCTATACCGCGGCGCATGTCGGGGGGAACACCGACACCATCGCGCTCATCTGCGGAGCCTACGCTGGTGCAACCTTCGGGAAATCCTCGTTGCCCCCGGATCTCCTCGAAGGACTCGAGATCCGGGACGAGATCGAAGCGATGGCTGCCCGGCTCTACGAGCGGCACACTACAAAACCTTAAGATTCTGTAAAAGAGAAAACTTTCTTATGGAAATTGCGATTATCGGTGCATCCGGATACACCGGCGGCGAGTTAATGCGGCTCCTGCTGAACCACCCATCTGCAGATGTCGTCACCGTGACATCCCGGAAACTGGACGGCACCCCCGTCGCCTCGGTCCATCCCCATCTCAGGGGACTGACCGATCTCGTCTTCCGGGACACCGAAGTCGGCGATATCGATGCCGACTTTGCTTTCCTTGCCGTACCGCACACGGCGGCGATGAAGGTTGCCGGGACGCTTGCAGAACGGGGGATCAGGACCGTCGACCTCTCTGCCGATTACCGGCTCCCAAAGGATGTCTACGAGAAGACCTACGGCGTGCGCCATGAGGCCTACTTCGAGGCCCCCTACGGTCTCGTCGAACTCCACCGCGACGAGGTCAGGGGTGCCTCTTTCGTCGCGAACCCGGGATGCTTCCCGACCGGGGCGACGCTCGCAGCTGCCCCACTCGCGAAGTTCGCCCACACCATCATCTACGATTCAAAGACAGGGGTCACCGGTGCAGGCAATACCCCATCTGAGACCACCCATTTTCCAAACGTCGGCGACAACTTCAGCGCTTACAAGTGGACGAACCACCGCCATCTTGCTGAGATGAAGCAGGAGGCGGCCCGGCTCGGTTCAAGTGCCCGGTGCTACTTCACCCCCCACCTCCTCCCGGTGAACCGGGGCATCCTCACGACGGCTCACATCCTCCTCCGTGAGCCGATGGAGCAGGAAGAGGTTGAGGCGCTCTACCAGAAGTTCTACAAGGATGAGTTCTTTGTCCGCTACCAGAAGCCTACCCTTGCCGCCGTGCGGGGGACTAATTTCTGCGATGTGGCGGTGGAGAGTGAGGGCGACCGGGTCGTTGCGATATCAGCGATCGACAACCTTGTCAAGGGCGCAAGCGGCCAGGCGATCCAGAACATGAATCTGATGTGCGGGTTTGCGGAGGATGATGGTCTCCGCTTCGCCGGCATGAGCCCATGAGGTGGCGGCTGTGGCTGTGCTGGTCAAGGATATCATGACCCCGGATCCGGTGACCGTCCAGGTCGACTCACCGATCCGCGAGGCGGCAGGATTGCTCAGGAAGTACCATATTGGCGGACTCCCCGTCATGGAGGGCGACCGGGTGGTGGGAATCGTCACCGAGACCGATATCATATCGCTTCTCGATACCGGCGATCTCTCGAGCGACCTCTGGCTCCCGTCGCCGCTCGAGGTGATCGAGATTCCTATCAGGGAGTTCATCAACTGGGAGAAGACAAAGCGGGCACTTACCGATATCAGCGATATGGAGGTGCGGCGGGNGATGAGCACCCCGGTAATCACCATCGACGAAGAGTCCGATATCGTCGATGCGGCCTCCCTGATGCTCAGGAAGAGGATCGCACGCCTTCCGGTGCTCCGCGATGGGAAGCTTGTCGGGATCGTCACCCGGGCAGACATCGTCCGGGGCATTGGGGCGTCAGCCGGGGAGGAGGAAGAGGCGTGAAGAGCATCTGTGCGGTCAGGGGCGTCAGCGCCGCCGGGATCAAGGAAGGTAAATTCGGGCTTGCGCTGATCCGGGCGAGTGGGACCGCGGCCGGGGTCTTCACCTCGAATAAGGTGCGGGCCGCTCCGGTCGAGGTGATGGTAGACCGTATGCGCCGAGGCAGACTCGACGCCGTCGTCGTGAACAGCGGGTGCGCAAACGCCTACACCGGCAGGCGAGGGATCCGCGACGCAGTGGAGATGTGCGCTATCGCGGCCGAATCCCTCGAGCTCGACCCGGATGCGGTCGGCGTCGCGAGCACCGGGGTGATCGGCCGCTACCTCAACCTCCCGCTCATTCGGGATCAGTGCGAGCGGATAGCCCCGCTCCTTGCCCGCAACGGCGATGCTGAGGACGCGGCGGCCCGGGCGATCATGACCACCGATACCTTCCCGAAGCATGCTCTCGTTGAGACCGAATCGTTCTCTGTCGGCGGGATCACCAAGGGGAGCGGGATGATCGCCCCCAACATGGGGACGATGCTCGCGTTCATCTACACCGATGCTGAGGTCGAGGCCCCGGTCCTCCATGATATCCTCCGCCAGGCGGCACGGCGGTCCTTCAACCGTGTCGTGGTCGACGGGGATACGAGCACGAACGATGTGGCCCTCTGCACCGCGACGGGGGCTGCAGGAAAGGTGGATCGAGGTGAACTCGCAAGGGCTGTCGAGGACGTCTGTCGCAACCTCGCGGTCCAGATCGCCCGCGACGGTGAGGGAGCGACAAAACTCCTTGAGGTCACGGTTCGTGGCGCCGCTGACGAGGACTCAGCCGTCGCCGTGGCGCGGACAATCGTCGCCTCCCCGCTCGTCAAGACTGCTATCTACGGCGAGGACCCGAACTGGGGCCGGGTGATCGCGGCCGCCGGTCGGTCAGGCGCGGATTTCGACCCCTATGCGGTCTCGCTCCGGGTCGGGGGGGTGCCCCTCGTCGTCCGCGGCGAGATCGTCGCCGACCTCGGAGCGGCGAAGACCGCGATGCGTGGCGATACCGTCTCCTTTGACCTCGACCTTGCTGCGGGCGATGGGGAGGCGACAGCGTGGGGATGCGACCTCACTGAGAGATACGTGGAGATCAACGGGAAGTATACAACATGAAACGAGAAGACGTGCTGATGGAGGCCCTTCCCTACATCCAGAAATTTTACGGGAAGACAATTGTGATCAAGCTCGGCGGCCACGCGATGGTCGACCAGAACATCCTTGAGACAGTGATCAGGGATGCCGTCCTCCTCCGCTACGTAGGGATGAAGGTCGTCCTGGTTCACGGTGGTGGCCCCGAGATCACCGCAAAGATGCGAGCAATGGGCAAGGAACCGAAGTTCGTCGGCGGGCTTCGGATCACCGACCCTGAGACCCTGGAGATCGCCCAGATGGTCCTCGTCGGCAAGATCAACGATGGGATCGTCTCCCTGATCGCGAAGTGCGGGGCCCGGGCGGTTGGGATCTCAGGTAACGACGCAAACCTCCTCATCGCCCGGAAGATGGAGCCGCAGCGGGTGATGGTGGGGGATGTCGTCCAGGAGGTGGATCTCGGCCATGTCGGCGAGATCGAGGAGGTCGACCCCGAAGTGCTCCATTGTCTCCTCGCCCAGGGTTATATCCCGGTGGTGGCGCCGTTGGCCCTCGACCGACAGGGCGGATGCCTGAACATCAATGCTGATACCGTGGCCGCCGAGATCGCGATCGCTCTAAGGGCATTCAAACTGGTCAATCTCACGGATGTGGACGGGGTGATGAACGCCGACCGGACCTCGATCTATCACCGGCTGACCATTGCCGAAGCAGAGGCGATGATCAGTGACGGGACGATCGCTGGCGGGATGATCCCGAAACTCGAGGGGTGTATGAAGGCGGTCAAGAACGGTGTCGTGAGCGCCCACGTCGTGAACGGCAACCGGGAGCACAACCTGCTCCTCGAGCTTTTCACAGACGAGGGTGTTGGGACGATGATCACCCTTTGATCCTCCTTCTTTTCATGATCAACCCACGCGAAGGTCGCGAAGTTCGGCAGATAGGGTGTGTGACCTCCTCTTCGCGATCTGCATCTCTTCTCACGGCAGGTCGCCGTCCCCGGCGCACTCCCGTTGTTGCTCTTCGTTCATCTCGATCAAGATCTCGAAGATCTTCCGGACAGCGACCGGGTCGATCTGGTTCTTGACGGCATAGGTGAAGACCCGGTCGAGGACAACTCTCCGCTGCTCGTCGTCGCGGATGGGAAGACCGCTCTCCTGTTTGAGACGGGCGATCCTCGCTGCCAGTCTCTGCCGTTCTGCAACGAGGTCGATGATTCTCTCATCGATCTCGCGGATCTCGTTCCTGACGGCATCAAGGGACATGCTACATGGTTAGCCTCGGCGGGAGAATAAACCTGATGGGTTGGGGGCCGGGATTCTCCCCCGGTGCTCCAGCGCACCCAGGTAATCCCGTACAATCCCGGTAGCCTCGCGCGGAAGCACGTGGGAGAGCGCGAAGGAAGGCGTAGAAACCACCCGGATTTCGCGTCTTCTTGCTCTCCGCGTGGGGCGACAGGTACGCCAGAAACGTTGGATAAAATCGCCCATTAGTGTACTGTCGTCCCGGCATTTCGGCCACCCGATCCCTGCAGCCCGTCGCTCCCCGGGCGGGCCGAAGCGAAGAATCTTATGATCCTGGCGCAAACCTGATACTGGATGCTGGAACGAATACCGCCACGCGAGCGCCGGGACCTCCTGATCGCGTGGCTTGCCATCTCAATTGCCTTCACCCTGATCTTCATCCGGGGCGGAGTAAATATCGTCGGGCTCCTCTTCTTCTTCGTGCTGTCCCTCCTCACAGTAGGGGTTGCCTTCGTCCTCCACGAGCTGGCGCACAAGTTTGCCGCGATGCGCTACGGTTACTGGGCTGAATTCCAGAAAGATAACCAGATGCTCCTCGTCGCCGTGTTGATGGCGGCACTTGTGGGGATCGTCTTTGCGGCGCCCGGGGCGACCTACATCTATGGAAACGTGACAAGGACTGAGAACGGGCGGATATCGGCGGCAGGACCGATCACGAATCTCCTCCTCTGTATACCGTTCGCGGCCCTCATGCTCTTCGGCGGTGGTCTTGTGGCCCTCATCGGTCTTGTCGGGCTCCGGGTCAACGCCATGATCGCCACCTTCAACATGCTCCCGATCAGCGTTCTCGACGGCCGCAAAGTCCTCGCCTGGAATCCGGCTGCGTTTGCGGCGCTCATGGTCACCTCTGTCGGGGTTCTTATCTGGTCGCTCTTTTGAGGGGGCTCCCCCCTTCTTTTCACGCTGCTCGCTTCAACGTGAACCGGAACGCCGCACCGCACTCCGGGTGCCCCGGTACCCGGTCATCGACCCAGATCTTGCCGCCATAGCGTGAAATAAGCATTCGTGTGATATAAAGCCCGAGACCCTGACCGCTCTTCCGGTTCCTGTTCTTCCCGAACCTCATGAATACAGCTTCCTTCATCTCGTCGGGGATCCCCGGCCCCGTATCCTCGACCGAGACCAGGATGTCATCGCCGCTCTCCTCCTCCACCCTGATGGTGACTTCGACCGCCGGCCCCCCGAACTTGATGGCATTCCCGATAAGGTTCGTGAAGACCTCGGGGAGGAGTGCGTCGGCCATGACCGCGAGGTCGGTCCCCTCGTAGTGGAAGTCGATCTCTGAGAAGATCGCGATCTCGTCCATGACCACCTGGTCGAGGTCGACCGGCACAAGCGTGGCCGATTCGTGGTGGATCCGGCGGATCGTCGTGACGTTCCGTAATATCTCGATACTCTTCCTGATGCTGCTCCGGAGTCGCTGTGCATACCCCTTTGCCTCCCCCTCGAGCATATTGATGAGGAGGTCTGTGTAGAGGCTTGAGACGTTCTCGGCGTTCCTGATATCGTGACTGAGGATATCGAGGTAGAGGTTTGCCTCCTGCTTGGCGCTCTCCAGTTGCTGGATCAGCATGGTTCGCTCGATAGAACTCCCGATCTCCCTTCCGATGGCCACTAGGAGGGAACGGTTGGCGTCAGTGAACTGCCTGCCCTCCCGCGGTACCACGCTCAGGGACCCGATGACCCCTCCGGGCGCCACGATCGGGATGGCGGCATATGGGGGTACGTCGCTCTCCCCCGCGTCATCGACGAAGCGGGCCCTTCCCGCCACCAGCACCTCAGCGTACGGCGGCACGGTGATGTCAGGGATGCACGGCTGCCTGGGGAAGCCCTCNGGGATGTTCTGGGCGCAGACGAGCCGCGCGCCTCGCCGGTCAGGATCGACCAGGTAGATGCCGCCCCCCTCGAGATCGAGGAGGGCAATGGTTGTCGCGAGCACGTCCTCCAGTGCNTCATCAACGTCGATTGCGGATGTCGACACCCCGATGATTTGGTTCAAGATTGAGAGTTCCCGGTTATGGACCTGGATCTCCTCCTCGATCCGTTTCTGTTCGGTGANATCTGCGATCGAAGCCATGAGGCAGATNGGGGCCCCGGAATCGTTCGTGACCAGGCTCGCTGAGTATATGACATAAAACTCTGTACCGTCCCGGCGTCTCCCGATCCGCTCGCCGACATACCTGCCGGAATCAAGGAGTGTCTGGAGAGCATCCACAGCATCGCTTTCGTCCTGCCAGAACTCAGTAACCGATTTCCCGAGCACCTCGGTTGTGGAGCCGTAGCCCCACAAGGAGAGAAACGCTTGGTTTGCGTAGGTCAGGCGGCCGTTGAGATCAGCGATCGTGAACGCGTTGAGCGAGGATGCTATCGCCATATCACGGATGCGGAGATCCTGCTCGGCCAGTTTCCGTTCGGTGATATCGATCCCTGAGCCCATCAGGCAGAGNGGCCTGCCNGATTCATCGGTGACGATGGAGAGAGCAAGCTGCATGGGGAAGGTCGTCCCATCACACCGTCGCGCCTCAATCTCCCCGAACCATGTGCCGTTCTGGAGGACCTCTTCCATGATCCGCTCCCCCTCCTTCTGGTCGGCCCAGACCATCGANAACGGTTTCCCGATGATCTCCTCCTGCTCCCGCCCGTGCATGGCGAGGGAGGCACGGTTGACGTAGACGATCCTTCCCTCGAGGTCGGTGAGGGCGACAGCACCAAGCGACGATGCTATCGCCATGTCCTTGATCCGGAGTTCGAGGTCCGCACGTTTCTGCTCGGTGATGTCCTGGAGAGAGCAGAGCATCCCGGTGACGTCTCCGCGGTCGTCTTCTAAGGTACTGAGGGTGACATCGACGAATATGGTCTCCCCATCCCGCTTTCGGTGGATGGTGACGCCGCGCCAGGTTCCGGAATCCCGGAGGGTGCTTTTGGCCTCTTTTTCGTCGCCCGGGCTGAGCCACTCGTAGTTGAAGAGTTCCGTGTTGAGCCTGCCGAGAGCCTCACTCGAAGAGATGCCGTAGAGCCGCTCTGCGGCGTGGTTCATGTAGGTGATCCGCCCCTCTGTGTCGACCGCGATCACGGCGTCATCCACCTGCCCGAGCACCAGGGCCTGGAACCGGAGCTGCTCCTCATTCCGCTTCTGTCTGGTGACGTTCCGGCTGATCCCGAGCAGATTCTGGACGGTGCCGTCGCTCCCTGTCGTCGGGATGAGGCGCGTCTCAAACCAGATACCACCGTCGTCCCTGGATAGCAGGGTCTCCTCGGTGAGGAGTCTCTCGGTCGACTCAGCCGCTTTCTGGAGTATCGCAAGCCACCTCTTTGCAACCCGGGGCGGAAACACTTCCCTGATGTTCCTCCCCTGCAGGGTTCCGGGCTCTACACCGAGCAGGCGGCCGCCAGCACTGTTCATGTAGAGGATATTCCCTTCCACGTCGATGAGGAAGATGATATCAGGCGCCGACTCCGCAAGCGTCCGGTAGCGCTCTTCGCTCTCCCGGAGCGCCTCTTCCATGCGCCTCTTCTCGGTGACATCGACCGCCGTGATCATGATGCAGATCGGATCCCCTGACCTCTCGGTGACAATGTTCATGGTCACGTGGGCGGTAAATTCTGTCCCATCAGCCCGCCTGCCGGTCAGTTCTCCGGTGTAACCTTCTTGCCCGGCAAGCGTCCGGAGAACCTTCCCGACCTCTACCCAGAACTCCGCAATGTGCCGCCCGAGGACCTCACCGGGGTCGCTGAGCCCGCTCATCTCGAGCATCGCCTGGTTTGCGTAGGTCAGATATCCGTCAAGATCGGCGATACCGATGGCGGAGAGCGATGACTCCGTCGCCATCTCCCGGATCAGGAGTTCCCTCTCGGCCACTTTTCGTTCGGTGACATCAGAGTGCGTCCCCACGATCCGGAGCGGCGTCCCATCCGCGCCCCGGCTGACCACCTGGAGCCGTTCCAGCACGTAGATCCACTCCCCTGATGCTGACCGCGCCCTGAACTCCATCTCGCAGCGGTCGCGTCCTCTGGTGACCATACCGGTGATCGCCTCCTCCACACGGCCGCGGTCCTCAGGGTGGACGAGCGAGAGGAGTGAGGAGACCGTGGGCATGAACGCCCCCGGGTCGTAGCCGAGCATCGTGAAGCACTGCGGGCTGTAAAAGATCGTCCCGGTGTCGACGTCCCAGTCGACCAGCCCGTCGTTTGCAGCCATGAGCGCAAAGTTCAGCCGCTCTTCACTCTCCTGCAGTGCCTGCTCGGCACGCCTCCGCCCGGTCACGTCGAGGAGCGACATCACCGACTGGGTTGTCCCTGGGATCACGCCGATGGTGGCCTCGACGGCATGGATGTTCCCAGACCGGTCGGCGAACGAGAAGGAGTAGTTCTTTGGTGCGGCCGAAGGATCTCTCCGCCGGAGGGCGTGGTAGCCAGTAATCCGCTGGAGGTCGTCGTCGCGGGGAACAAAATCGGTCAGGCGTTTCACCCCGACGAGCTCGTGACGCGGGTATCCGGAGAGCCGCTCGAACTCGGTGTTCGCAACCGAGATGATACCATCACCCTCGATGAGGATCGTCGCCGTCCCGGTGTACTCGATGATCTTTTCGTAATCCCGGGAATCCGGGACTTCCCGGAACGAGAGCAACCATCCCTCATCGGACGGCACCCTCCGGCCCGAGCAGAGGTACCGCCGCTCTCTTCCGTCTGGATCCTTGAGTCGGCACTCAAATTCGGGGACCTCATCCTCGAGTGCCGCAAGGATCCTCCTGGCAAAATCCCTGTCTCCTCCGAGTGCGTGGACGGCCTGCCTGAGGTCGCCCGTTGGCGCCGCGAGGATACGGCGGAAGGCTGAGTTCGCCCAGATGATTTCGTGATCCTCACCGATCAGGAGATACCAGTCATTGAGACTATCGAGTATCCGGTACCCAGGCGGCGCTTCATGAATAGTTCCCTGGCGTCTGATGGGAGTCACATATGTGTCCTTCTGTGGTCCTGAAAAGTATCTCGCTGGTGTAGTGTACTGGAGAGAGTTCTAACCGAAATTTTATTAAAATGCTTCGGTTTCAGGCTGAAAAGAAAAATTGTTCATCCGTACACCGGCGGCCGGACACGGACATGCCGGCGCAGATCTGCTTTGAGGGAAATATTTTTCATATCCGGCACTCACCTGGAACATTCTTTGCCGGGGAGAGGTATATCC
>JGI24710J26742_10004658_pt1 | contig 11182 bp, 9 predicted proteins | sample BioPla2DNA2_FD_26742 | JGI IMG/M metagenome (IMG submission 26742) | reverse complement strand
GTATAAAGAAAAGCAACATAAAATGAACAGTAATATTCTAGTTAGCACTTCATTTGAAAAAATTAAGTATTATACAGTAAGAGATAATGTCAACCATTATTTCTTTTTATATAAAAAGTGTGACATATTTTTAATATTTCTAAATTATCTAATGATTATTTATGCCAAAAACATTGACTAAATTAACATTAAAAGTTACAATATAAATATAATTTGTAAGAGGAGTAATAAATTTAATAGTTATAGAAAATGATGTATTGATGGAAGCATCTACTAAATAATTTATGAAAGACACTTACACTTAAAAAATTGATATGTATAATAAAGAGCACATTAGTGAAGTAGGGTGGCACCGCGGAATTATTTTCGTCCCTATAACACATTGTGCTTATTTTATATAAGGAGGATATTATGATACAAAAACCAAAAGGAACTATGGACTTATATGGGGATAGTGGAAGAAACTTCATTTATCTTCAAAATTTAATTAATGATTTATGTGAAAAGTATAATTATGAATATATTAAAGTTCCAATGTTTGAAGCTAGTGAATTATTTCATCGTGGAGTAGGTGAAACTACTGATATTGTTACAAAAGAAACCTATGATTTTGTTGATCGTGGAAATCGTAACATGACTTTAAGACCAGAAGGGACAGCTGGTGTTATTAGAAGTTTTATAGAAAATAAAATGTATGCTAGTCCTAATCAACCTGTGAAATTATATTATATTGGGTCTAATTTTAGATATGAAAGACCACAATCCGGAAGACTTCGTGAACATACTCAGTTTGGTGTTGAAGTGTTAGGAACTGATGATGAAATGGTCGATGCAGAAATTATTAGTATAGCTGTTAATTTATTTAAAATAATAGGTTTAAAAGAGGTTGTAGTAAAGATTAACTCACTAGGNGATACTGAATCTAGGGAAAACTATAAAGAAGCTTTAATTAATCATTTTAAACCAAGAATAGATGAATTATGTGATGACTGTATCTTAAGATTAGAGAAAAATCCTTTACGTGTTTTAGATTGTAAAATAGATGCATCTCATGAACTTATGAAGACTGCTCCTAAAACAATTGATTACTTAAATAGTATGAGCAAGGAGCGTTTTAGTAAAGTCCAAGATTATTTAGATGCTTTGGAAATAGAATATGTAGTAGACACTAATTTAGTTAGAGGACTTGATTATTACTCACACACTGTTTTTGAAATACAAGCTAGTATCGAAGGCTTTGGATCTCAAAACACCATCTGTGGTGGAGGTAGATATAATAATCTAGTAGAATCATTAGGCGGACCATCAACCCCTGGTATGGGCTTTGGAATGGGACTTGAAAGACTTTTGTTAGCTTTAGAAAAGGAACAAATTAATCTAACTAGCGAAGAGCGTCTTGATCTTTATATCGCTAATATATCAAGTGAGAGAGAAGAAGTATTTGCAATTGTTGAGTCACTTAGATTAAGTGGTTTTAGAGTTGAAACAGATTATTTAAATAAGAATTTAAAGGGTCAATTTAAAAGTATTGAAAGATTAAATCCAAAATATTTCATTATAATTGGTGATGATGAATTAAAAAGTGGGCAAGTTAGAATTAAAGATAATGATACTAAAGAAGAAGAAAACATTGGTATTTATGACATTATCGATTATTTGAGTGTTAGATAGGAGTTATTATGAAAAAGATATATATTAAAAATTTAGATGATTATTTAGATATGGATATTACAGTTGATGGTTTTATCGATAAAATTCGTGATCTACAATATGTGCAATTCCTGATATTAAGAGATGGTACTGGTAAAGTACAAGTTACAATTGAAAAAAATGATGATAACAAATCCCTAAATGAAATGGTATCATCACTAACATTAGAAAGTACTATCAAAGTAACAGGAAAGTTACTTAAAAATGATCATGTAAAACAAGGTGGAAAAGAAATTATTCCAACTGATATTGTTATTACAAGTACAAGTTTAAGTGAACTACCAATTGATATCAAAAATAAAGATAAAGCTCTTCGTGAGACAAGGTTGGATTATCGCTTCTTAGATCTTAGAAGGGAAGATAATAATTTGCTTTTTAAGTGTGAGACATTAATCGAACACGCTATGAGAGAGTACTGGACTAATAATGAATATATTGAAATTCATTCACCTAAAATTTCAGGTGCTAGTGCAGAAAGTGGCGCTGAAGTATTTAAATTAGACTATTTTGGAGAGAAAGCTTGCTTGTCACAAAGTCCTCAATTTTATAAACAAATGGCTATGGCATCAGGTTTTAATAAAGTATTTGAAATAGGCCCAGCCTTCAGAGCTGAAAACTCTCACACTTCATATCATGCTACTGAAATCAATATGGCAGATGTAGAAATATCATGGGTTAATTCAGTTGATGATGTTATGGATGAACAAGAAAATTTATTAAGATATGTTTTTACTAAATTAAAAGATACTTATGGGGATGAAATTAAACGTTTATTCAATGTAGAAGTAACTGACGCTAAAGAAAAATTTCCTCGTATAACTTTTGCAGAAGCTAAAAGTATATTAAAGGAAAAATATAATTATGTAGCTGAAAAAGCTGATGATTTTGAACGTAAGGAAGAAGAATTGATATGTAAATATGCAGAAGAAAANTACAATTCTTCATTTATCTTTATTACTAAATATCCTTTTAGTGCAAGACCTTTTTATCATATGTTAGATGAAAATGGCCTTAGCGAAAGTTATGATTTATTATTTAAGGGTTTAGAGATAACAACAGGTGCAGTAAGAGAACATAGACATGATATCTTGAAGTCACAAATTATAGAAAAAGGCATCGAACCTGATACCTTAGANTTTTATTTAGAATTCTTTAAATATGGTTGTCCTCCACATGGTGGATTTGGAATGGGTATCGCTAGACTTATGATGTTGATCTTTGAAATTGATAACATTCGTGAAGCAACTTTTATCTACAGAGGACCTACTAGATTAAATCCATAAGTTCTTGTTGATACCTAATATGTTCTTGATATTGTTCCATAGGTCTATATATAGGGTTTTGAAATGTATCAACTATTCTTCCAAAACTAATATATAAACCCATCATAAGGACAATACCAAATAAAGCATAGGCATTCATAAGTTTAAAATTATAACCTACTCTTAGAATATAATAACTTATATACTGCCCAAGAGCTAATCCTAAGATATAACAGATAAGATGATTGTTAAAAGAAGCACCACCTAATAATATATCAATAACATAACTAGATAACATAAATACAATGGGTGCTATAAATAGGGTGGCAGCCTTAGAAAATAAAAAGTTGTCAAACTCACGACCAAATATAAAATATTCAATTACTGAATAAATTAATACTGATATAAACATAAGTTTTCCTACTTGCCACAAACTATTAGTTGTCGGTCTAATACCATCTATAATAAAATTGGATGGTATTAGCCAAAATATAAGTAATAGTAAAGCACTTATTAATGGAATAATAAAAAAACCTAACATCTCATATTTGCGCATTTTAAACATAATATCACCTCATACATATTATGGTNTAAAATGATAAAAATATACGAAAGGTGGTGATATAGAAAATTAGGGTAAAATTATAAAGCGCCAGCATCATTATATGATGGACGAGGAGAAAGTAATTCGAATTTTCGGCGGGTACTTTCCGGGTTAACAGCTCGTAAGTGTTTAGACAAATAAACAAAACTAAACACATTAAGAAAGGATTTTATATGTGCGGTATTATCGGATATACAGGTAAAAGACAAGCACTTAAGATTTTATTAAATGGTTTATCAAAATTAGAATATCGTGGTTATGATTCATCGGGTATAGCCCTTTTAGATAATTGTGATATCAAAATAGAAAAAAGTATAGGGAAATTAGAAAAATTAATTAATAGGCTTGAAAATACTATCTTAGATAGTACATTAGGTATAGGACATACAAGGTGGGCGACACATGGGGAACCAACGGTTGCAAATGCACACCCTCATTTCAATAAAAAACAAACTATTGCTGTTGTACATAATGGTATTATTGAAAATTATGTTAGTTTAAAAGAAGAACTGATAGAAAATGGTTATGAATTTATATCAGAAACAGACAGTGAAGTTATAGCTCATCTATTAGATTATTATTTAGAAGAAGATTTTTTAAAAACAATTAAGAAAGTAATCGATAGATTAGAAGGTTCTTATGCATTAGGTATTATAAATTCATCAATAAAAGATACTTTGTTTGCAGTTAGAAATGAAAGTCCACTTATTGTTGGAATAGGTGATGATGAATCATTTGTCGCATCAGATGTTCCAGCGATATTAGAATATACAAATAAAATTTATTATTTAGATAATAAAAATATTGCTACCTTAAATAAAGATAACATCACTTTTTATGATCAATGTTTAAATCAAATTAAAAAAGAAGTTCACACTATCAAATGGAGTGCTTCTAAAGCTAGTAAGGCAGGATATGAGCATTTTATGTTAAAAGAGATTATGGAACAACCCGAAGTGATTAAAAACACTATAAATACTCATTTAAAAAATAGATTGCCTGATATTGAATTTAATTTTGATTTAAATTGTATTTCTAATATATTTTTTGTNGGTTGTGGAACAGCTTATAATGCTGGATTAAATGCTAAATTTTTAGTTGAAAAAATGCTTGGCATAAAAGCTTTTGCTGAAGTTGCCTCTGAATTTAGATATAATGAACCACTAATTGATGAGAACAGTTTGGTTATTTTACTTAGTCAATCAGGTGAAACGGCTGATACAATTGCAGCATTAAGATTAGCTAAAGAAAAGAAGGCTAAGGTAATTTCAATTGTAAATGTTGTAGGTTCTTCTATAGCAAGAGAATCAGACAATGTAATTTATACATGGGCTGGTCCTGAGATTGCTGTTGCATCAACTAAGGCTTTTACAGCACAACTTGCAGTTATCTATCTACTCTTAATTAAAATGGCTTTATTAAGACAAAAAATAACTATTGAAGAAGCACATGATTATATAAAAGAGTTAAAAGAAATACCTAATAAAGTACAATCTATTTTAGATAATCAAAAACAAATTAAAGATCTAGCTAAAATATTTTCTAAAAAGGAACATGCTTATTACTTAGGTAGAGGAATTGATTATTATAATGCTATAGAAGGAGCACTGAAACTAAAAGAAATCTCTTATATTCATGCTGAGGCTTATATGGCCGGAGAATTAAAACATGGGACTATTGCTTTAATAGAAGAGGGAACTTTAGTTGTAGCATTATGCACAAATGATTTGTTAGAACCTAAAATGATTAGTAATATAAAAGAAGTTATTACAAGAGGTGCAGAGGTAATTGTTATTTCAAATAATGATCTTGGCATAGGAGATCATAATATAAACGTACCAATTACCAATCCTTATTTTAAAAATATAATAAATGTAATTCCTCTGCAATTATTTGCCTATTATATGGCTTATTACAGAAAATGTGATATTGATAAACCAAAAAATCTTGCTAAAAGTGTAACAGTTGAATAAGAGCTTTAAAGCTCTTTTCTTATGTATAAAAAGATTGTCATTTTATTAATTAATGTGTATAATTTAATATATAATAGGTGGTGTAAATTATGGAAAAAGATAATAAAAAAAATATAATTAAGATTTCAATAATAGCCGGTATTATTGTTTTAATAATTCTATTATTTATCTTCTTAACCCCAATTGTAAAAAACTATGTGAAACAAAAATCATTTGATAAAGAGATTCTTATGATTGAAGAGGCATCTTTAAAGATCACTACAAACGAACAATATAAAAATATGGCAGTTGGAAATGTTTTATCTGTTAGTTTAAAGGAATTACTTGATAAAAAATATATAAAAGAAACTAACAACCCATATACTAATAAGCCTTTTGATGCTGGGCTAAATATATATATTACTAAAAAGGATAAAGATGAATATACAGCTCGCTTTGAATATAGGGATAACTGTAAGTATAATGGTAGTAGTTGTTTAAGTGATGTTGTTAAGTCTGATTTAAAAGGTAAAAGTATTAAATACCAAAAGGGCACTTATTATCATGGTACAAATGATGAAATAAGTAACAATTATGTTTGGTTTAATGGTTTTGAATATCGAATTATGGGTATTAATAGTGATGGTAGTATTAAGATGATTACATCATTACCATTAGTGTCAATTTCCTGGGGAGGGGAAGGTATTGTAGACTATTCTAATAGTTATGCTAGAAAGTGGTTAAATATTTTACCCGATGATAACAAATTAAAGGATGAGTATGAAGGTGTTTTTTACACAAGTTTAAAAAGGCCTGACTTGATTAAAGAATATCCTTTTTGTATTGGAAAACAAGATCCTACAAATGAAACAGACACAACATGTGATGTTTTATTAAATGATAAAGTAGGACTTCTTACATGGTGGGAATATGTTCATGCTGGGCCTAATAAAGATGGGACTTCAAGTTATTTAGATATAAAAGATAGGTTAATGTTTTTAACGGGAGATAAAAGAGAAGATAATAAGCTTTTGCTTACTGATTATACCGGTAGTGTTTTTATGGCAGGCGATGATGAAAAACATTTATCTATGTCTCTTAACTATGGTTATGCTGTAAGTGGATTGCGACCTGTTATTAATTTAATAGATACTGTATCTATTGCAAGTGGTGATGGTACATCTACAAATCCATTTCGTATTGTAGGTGATGAGTCTGGATCTCAAAATGATTTACTTACATCTAGGTATATAGGAGAATATGTAAATATTGCTGCTGATAAATATCGTATTGTTAGCACTGATAAAGATGGAAACATAAAGATAGTAAGTGATAAGAGAGTAAAAAGTACTGGCACTTCTAAAAAAGATGTTTATACTTATTTTGACTTAGGTAGTAGTAAGGAAAATATATGTAACACCGATTACCCACATGAAAATTGTAACAATAAATTTGATATTAGTGATGGTTCTCTTGATTATGATGGAGGCTTAGGTCACAATATAGGTTATTTTTTAAATAGTGAAGCCGCTAAAAACTCATTTTATAATAGTTTAGGCGAATATAAAAAATATTTAACAGATACTCCATACCCGCTTGGAAAGTGGAGCATAGGAAGAGATTATAAAACAGTATATGAAGGAGATGAAGTTTTACTTAAGGTTGGTATGTTACATTATGGTGAAATGCTTGCTGGTAACAATTTAAATTCATCTACAAACACAAATAATTACTGGTTAATAACTCCCTTTAATAATTATGAGGCATCATTTATTAGCGTAAGTGGTAATGCCTCTAATGAATTTCCAAATGCAGATGGAGTAGGTGTTCGCCCTGTTTTAACTTTGAAAAATGATATTAGAATAACAAAGGGTGACGGAACATTACATAATCCATACCATATATCNAACTAATGGTTAATTGACAGTTCTTTCCAAAAATGTTAATATAACGACTATTAAAGGAAGTGATATTNCATGTTAACAAGAAAAGAATTAGATTATGTAACATCAACAAAACCACCTTATCCAGGTGATAAGTATAGTCTAGAAGCACTAAAAATGTTAAAGGATGCACTTGATTTATATAAGGATTATTATAAGGATAAAGAATATGATATTATTTTTAGCGATTCTAGTAGTTTGACATTTTCGATTGAAGAATCAAACTTAGCACATATGCTTGGACTCGAATATAAAAAATTAAGAAAAAATAGTTATTTTAATAATATTGAAACAGATAAATCGCTATCATATGAAATGATGGAAAAAATAACTAACAATCCACAAGAAATACTTGAAGTAAATAAAGATGAAAATTATTCGTTGTTAAATCTATATCGTATTATTGTAAGAAGTAAAGTGTTCAACAAATTTTCTAATTTTAAAGATTTGAATTTTGGTTGTATTAACTATGATAGTAATATTGCAAGTAATAATGGCATTAAAACATATATGAAATCAGATCGCTTTTTATTTATCGATAGTGATGAATTCAATGCCCCTTATTATATGATGGGAATTGCTAACAAGGACAATACAACTTATGTAGAAACCTTATTTGCAGATTTATATCCAGAAAAAATGTTTAAAGACCAAAGAATTACAATTCCTACTAGTATTTCTGTTACAACATCAAAAGATTATAATACAATGGAAGCTACAAGCTCACAAAAACTTAGATTATTAAAGTGTTTTATGAGTGATTTAAATAAATATAATTGTAATTTTGATATATATAATGATTATTTAAATGTATTATCTAATGATGCAAATAGAGAATCTAAAAAAAGATATAGATAAAGTAGGGATATAATGGAGTTTTTAGTTGCATATTTAGTAAGTGTTATCTTTAGTCACACTACCTCGGTAGCAGTTAATAGAAGAATGAGAATTGATTTAGCAAAGATGGGTTATAAACTTAATTATAAGTTATATAATTTAAATCAAATAAATAAGGGCTTTTATAACAAAAATAGAACACTTCCTTATTCATTTCCAATAAATATTTATGAATCAATAAAATTAATGAGTGATTATCTAATAGATCCTAATATAATTTTAAAAGATATATGGAAATATGGTCAAATAATTGAACTAAGTTCTACTGAAAAAGAAACCCTTGAAAAAAGTAATTATAATTTCAATTCGATTTTAAAAATGTCTAGTGCAAGTAAAGTTGTTTATGTATCAGAAGAATTTGTAGATGATCTTCGCAGTGAATTATTGTATAAAATAATAGGTGAAAATGCAACCGACGAAGAACTTTTTAATATTTGTATAGAAAAAATTAATAAATTACATCCAGGCATAAGTATCGATTCAAATAATCCTGCTTTTCAAACTTCAATTTATAATGTTATCAAGATTTTTCGATTAGAAGCAAAACCTTTTTGTAAGTATAATATTTATGATAGAGAAGGAGATCTTGTTGTAGAGAAGAAGTATTCAGATGAGGAAGCAAAAATTATAATTTATCCAGTTCTTGAAGATATAGTTGATGCCTTAAATAGACTTGATAGTTATTTTAAAGATAATGAGAATAAAAATAAGCCAATGCAAGATAAAATAAATGAATTTATTGTTAATATAAATAGAAAAGATTTAGCTTACGATGAGATAGAAATAATACTTTATAATTTAATAATGAAATGGTATCCAGAATGTGAAGAAATAGATATCACAGAAGAAGATTTAGATATGTTCGTAGGACAAATAGAAAATGCTATTAGAGAAGTTAATTTCTATGATCAAAAAGAATCACTTAATGAAGGTTGCACGTATACTAAAAAGCATAAATAGCTCTTGTTTATACAAGAGTTTTTATATATAATAAAGCAAGGTGATTTAATGGAACGATACAGAGAAATTGAGAAAAGTTTAATTAAAAAATTTAGGAAAACCATTTGGACTAAATTTGTTAATGCAATAAATGATTATGATATGATTAAGGAAAATGACAAGATAGCTGTATGTATTAGTGGTGGTAAAGATAGTATGATATTAGCTAAATGCATGCAAGAATTACAAAGACATGGTAAATTTAAATTTGAGTTAGAATTTATTACTATGGATCCTGGATATAAAAAGAAGGATGTAAAACAAATATTAGATAATGCTAAATTATTAAATATACCGATTAAGATTTTTAACACTGATGTTTTTGCTGTTGTAGATAAATACGCACAAAAGAGCCCTTGTTATTTATGTGCTCGTATGAGAAGAGGACACTTATACGAGAGGGCAAAAGAATTAGGATGTAACAAAATTGCTTTAGCGCACCACATGGATGATGCTATCGAAACAATCCTAATGAACATTTTATATAATGGTAGGTATGGAACTATGATGCCTAAATTAAAAAGTACCAATCACATTGGAATGGAACTTATTAGGCCTCTATATTATGTTTTGGAAGAAGATATTAAATCTTTTGTAAAAAGTAATAATCTACATTTCATGAACTGTGGATGTAAGATTGCTGAATGTTCTACTTCAAGTAAAAGAAAGGAAGCTAAGGAGCTTATAACAGAGCTTCGAAAGAATAACCCAAACGCAGGTAAAAACATTCTTAAATCGTCTTCAAATGTCGTTTTAGACACTGTTATTGGATACCATAAAGGTGATGTTTTTCATAGTTTCTTGGATGAATATTAAAATAATATGTATATTTTTTTTTTTACTTATGGTATAATAAAATTGAGACAACAAACAAATGTACTGGCAATTACATATTTATATAAAAAATACAGAATAGAGGTGAGGTATTATGAATATTAAAGAAGAAATAAAAAAAACAACCAATCAGAATAGGCTATTAATTGAAAAAAAATATAACTATTTGAACCTGAGCTTTGATGATGTCATTATGATCATTGAAGACAATATTTCAAATATTAAAAGTTATAATAATTTAAGTGGTCTTAGTCGTTATGTTCATTATATGTTTGAAATAGATTCTATCATTATAAAAGATATTGCAAATAAATTTAAAAAAGATGAAAATAACAATATAGATGGGGTAATAAATATCATTAAAAAATATATTTACTTAAGTTATTATATTGCTAAAAGAAAACAGATTGACTTAGAAAGAAGCGATATAAAGAGAATTGGTGAAGACTCAATAATAAATGCATTAGAAAATTATGACGGAAAAAAGTTATTTACAATTCACACTGCTAATATAATTCAAGACAATTTAAAAGAATTTCAGAAGATAAAAAAATAATATAATTTTCATGCCTTCTATTGAGGCAGTATACAAAATATGCTATTAATGTCGAATATTGTTGAAAATACTTTTAAAAATGTTATAATATAAATTATAGAAGCGCTAGTAAAGGTTTACAACATTACTAGCGCTTTCTTTTATTCAAAATAAAAAATGCTGTCTAACAGCATCTCATCAAATGAGTATTTAGGGAATTGCAATGCAAAACCTTTATTTTAACTTTACTATGTCATTGTAAATGGTATTACCACTACAAATAAAATATACCATAAAAGAAGGAGGATGTCAAATGAAAAAAAATAATAATGAAAGGCCATATAATATAGGGTTAGACCTTGGAACTTCATCAGTGGGGTGGGCAGTTGTAGATGCAAATACTTTTAAGGTAATAAAAAAGACAGTTAAAAAATCAGGCAAAGAAG
>JGI24710J26742_10004647_pt1 | contig 11200 bp, 13 predicted proteins | sample BioPla2DNA2_FD_26742 | JGI IMG/M metagenome (IMG submission 26742) | reverse complement strand
AACGGGCGGTAGTATAGTGAAGCTGTAAATGCGCCCGTGGCTCAATTGGATAGAGCGTCTGACTACGGATCAGAAGGCTCCGGGTTCGACTCCTGGCGGGCGCGCCAAACAAAAACCCCTGATGCAACGATGTTTCAGGGGTTTTTTGTTTGCTATCTATTCTGTTTTGAATATATTTCGTAATGTTCCAAGTTTTTCAATCTCGATTTCGTAAACGTCCCCATCTTTTAGCCAATGTGTCTCTTTCATCCCGTCAATTACACCTCCCGGTGTTCCTGTAGAGATAATATCTCCGGGCTCAAGAGTCATACTTCTTGAAAGGAACGCGATCAGCACATGAATATTAAAAATTAACTCTTTTGTACTTGAGTTCTGTCGCAATTCTCCGTTTAATGATCCCCTAATTTTTAAGTTATGAGGATTATTAATTTCATCCTTTGTAACAAGGTATGGCCCCATTGGTAAAAAACCGTCGAGAGATTTTCCGATAAGCCATTGGCTAGTAGCATTCTGCATGTCTCTGGCGCTGACGTCATTAGCAATCGTATATCCAAAAACATATTCCATAGCATTTGATGCAGATATATGTTTCCCTCTTTTCCCTATTACTACTGCAAACTCTGCCTCATAATCAGGTTTTTGTGCGCAAGAAGGAATAATCACCTCCGCATCATTTCCACAAAGCGCTGAATTGTATTTCGAGAACACCACCGGTAAGTTAGGCATAGGAGAATTGGTTTCTATAACATGGTCTCTATAGTTAGTGCCAATCATAATCAATTTTTGCGGATTTAATACCGGGGCTAAAAATGTAATCTCATCTTCATAAAAACCAATATGCGCATTATCAATGTTACTTTTCGCAATTTGCGGATAAGACGCAAAAGCACGAATAAGAGCAATCATATCGGGGTATTCGTCAATTCGATATACTTTGCCGTCATCTTTCACAACTCCTACGTTTGCTTCACCGGCAACTAAAAAGGAACACAATTTCATTGAATACTCCTTCTTTTTCTCTTTCTTTACTTTAAAAGTACTTTTAAAACTTATGTATTGTCAGAACTTCTTTTGTGTATGGCTCTGTTGCGAAGATTCCGCAAATGTGCTTATTTTTCACTCATATCATTCTGAGAAAAATACAGGGTAGTGTTCGGTACTTACAATGTTCTGATTTCGCTGATAGGCGATGTAATAGTCGTCAGCCCGAGATAAATCACGAAATCTTGAGTATTCGCTAATGTATCCCGTATCCAAATAAAGTGCATTGTAGCCTTGATCATATTTGACGCACAGGTCTACAAATTCCTCTTGGGAATTAACTTCCCTAAAGGTTTCGACCACACCCTCCTCGTAACTTTCAACGTACAGCGAATGGAACTGTTGACCATCAGAAGGATCCCCATCGTAGAGAATGAGTTCACCCGGCACGGCACGATCAAAATCAGATGGATTAAAAAGCCGATAAAAACATTTAGGCGGTTCTTCAGAGGGATCGATAGAGTCAGGATCGGTGCCGCCTGCCGACGTGGATGTTGCATTAGTTGATACGCTAGATGAATGGTCATCCTTATGTCCTGATGTGTTATCTTGCATGACTCCTGAAGATGAAGCGTCATTGTATTTGTCGGAGAAAGGCAACGACACAACATTATCCGTCTCGTTTAACAACGTCGACTCTTTTCTGCCGCGGCAACCGATGATCATCGCAAGAGGTAACGAAAGTACAATGATTAAAATCACGATGACGGCAACGTTGCTGCATTTTTTACTTTCCATAGAAAGGGGTACCCTTGATTCCGTCACAGAAAATCATGTCGTGAGAGATGTCGGCGAGTTTTCGCGCGCCGCAAAGTTCCATAGCATCCTTGAGTTCTTCGCCTATTTTTCGTGTGAGGAAAGCAACGCCTTCTCGACCTGCGCCGTACGCTGCCGTGATATAGGGGCGCGCAATAACGACGGCATCCGCACCAAGGGCAAGTGCGCGGAAAACATCGACACCGCAACGAATCCCGCCATCTACCAGAATGATCACGCGCCCGGCAACTTGCTCTACGATAGCCGGCAACACTTCAGCGGAGGAAGGACATCCGTCCAGAACGCGCCCGCCGTGATTTGAAACGAGAATGGCTTTAGCGCCCGCGCGAACGGCTTTTTCCGCCGCGTTAGGCGTCATGATCCCCTTAACAATAAAGGGGCGTTGCGCCGACTGAATAATGTCGGCAAGCTCCTTTTCGGACTTACACCCCGCCGGCGGCATCCGGCCTTTGAGAAACGGCAGTCCTCCCGCGTCTATGTCCATCGCGATCGCGAAAGCGCCCGCCTCTCGTGACGCAGTAAATTTTTCCTGCAAAACGCTCATATCCCAAGGCTTAATCGTTGGAATGCCCGCGCCTCCGGTCTCTTTCAGAGCGCTCATTGCGGTCGCAAATCCATGAACGTCGACGCTGTCGCCTAGAAATGCTCTGATTCCGGCATCAAGACAGCCTTCCATGAGAACACGATTGTATTTCGTATCGTCGTAAAGCGATCCGTAATGAAGGGTCACATCGCTGATGGGACCAGCGAAAATCGGGTACTCCAACGATTGGCCGAAGAAGTTAAATGTCGTATCTATCGGTGCGGAAGCCACCAGCGGATCCATATTAATCCGCACACGTTTCCAGGCTCTAAAATTGCGTATGGCGACGTCGCCATAACCTTTTGCGCCCGGGCCGGCAACGTTATTCCCACACGCACGACCATCGCAGACAAGACATGCTTTACAATTAGGCTTGATGTGATCTCGCGCTTGGTCACAAATTCCTTTCCAAGTCATATTTAACTCCTATTGAATTCTTATAATTTTCTTTCTCTAATATATATGCTCATTATTGATTTTGAAAGACTTGCTTTTTTCAATACAAACATGATACATTAGGAAAGCGAACATATGTTCTTGTCAAAAGAATAAAGGCTATCAGGAGAAAATATTCTTCTCGCCGGATAACGAAAAGACATTCAGTGCGGAAATTGTCATTGTTTTTGACAACCAACACGGCCCTGAATAACGAGAAGACGTTTCTCACTCATCAGAGTATAAGAGGAATCTTTTGAAATGAAACGTATCTACATCGATATGATCGCTGAAATTACACCGAAAGGAGATATTTTCCCAAAACGACTTCGTCTTAAAGACGGCACCGTGTTTGCCGTTGATCGGCGTCTTGAACGACCTCGACCGTATTTCAACGCGGATGGCTCAATGTCACAACGTTTTCGATGCCTTGTTGAAAACCGGCAGGTCTCGCTCTTTTACGATGAGGAAACACGACGCTGGTGGGTTGAAAGTGATGTTTAAGACGAGGTTCGTGGAAATAATACACCGGCATATTGAAAGTGATATTGAGAACAATGTTTGATGACCTCTAACGCTGTTGAATTAGCGGTGTTACTTGAAAGAACGTACAAAGAAACGCGGCGCCGGCAAGTTAACAGAGATATTTAAGAAAATACGACATTTAAAGGAATAAGAAAATACGACATTTAAGGGAAACGGAAAATACATCGTATGAACGATCGCGTTATTTTACATGTTGATCAAAATTGCTTTTACGCGAGCGTGGAGATGCTCCGACGCCCGGAGCTAAAGAAGGTGCCCTGCGCCGTGGCCGGCGATCCTGCCAACCGTCACGGCATCATCCTCGCTAAAAATCAACTCGCAAAAATTACGGGCGTTAAAACCGGTGAAGCCATTTGGACAGCTAAAGAGAAATGTCATGATCTCGTCCTCGTCCCGCCCGATTATGCATATTATCTCCATTACAGCCGTCTTGCCTCGGAGCTCTATCGGGAATACACCGATCGCGTCGAATCTTTTGGTATCGACGAATGCTGGCTTGATCTCACAGGCTGCCGGAATGATGACGGATTCGCCGTCGCAGAAAAAATCCGCGCTCGCGTCCGCCATGAACTCGGCCTCACCTGCAGTATAGGTGTAAGCTGGAACAAAGTTTACGCAAAACTCGGCAGCGATCTTCTCAAGCCGGATGGAACCACCCACATCACACGCGCAAATGCCAAATCGATCGTCTACCCTCTTCCCGCTAATGCCCTCCTCTACGTCGGTCCCGCGACGATTCGAAAACTTCATCGCATCGGCGTAAAGACCATCGGCGAGCTCATTGCGCTCGGTCCCGACTACCTCCAAAAAAGATTCGGCGTTGTAGGCCTGAAACTCTACCATTTTGCGGCAGGACTCGACACAACGTCAGTCAGAATGTCAGGCCGTGAATCACCCGTTAAGTCAATCGGCAACTCCATCACAACGCGCCATGACCTTTGTACCGACGAGGATATACGCGCCGTGATCTACATGCTCTCTGAATCGGTCGCCAGTCGCCTGCGCAGCGCGAACATGGCAGCACGCACTGTTCAAGTCAGTTTGCGCGATGACCGGTTTAATCACATTGAGCGCCAAGCTCCCCTTTTACACCCTACGCAGCTCTGCACAGAGCTCGCGCCACAGGCCTTTGCGCTCATCATGGCCAACAGATCCTCCGGTCAGCGGATTCGCAGCCTCGGCGTTCGTGCGTACAAGCTGATCCCCGTCACCCGTCTCCGACAACAGTCTTACCTTCTTTCTGAGAAAAAACGTGATCGTCTCTTTGATCTGGAGGTTACGGTCGATGATCTAAGAAAGCGCTATGGCGGCCTTTCTGTTCGTCGAGGTATTTCAATGGTAGACCGAACACTCACAGAACACGACATTCGAAGCGAAAACGTTATCCATCCCGTCGGCATGTTCGGTTCATGAGCCGCTTTGTTCCTGTCACGGTCCTTCTTGAGATGCGCGCGTCCGGCGTACAACGCCCGCTGGAAATTATAGGAGAGGACGGTACGTGTTACGACGTCACCGCATCACTCTACGTCGGGCATCGCGCTGCCAGATCCTCCGGCTCCGGCGAATGCTGGCTGTGTCGAGTCGATAGCCGTATTATACCTATTTATCACTCAACCTTTTCCGGACAATGGTGGATAGACGGTTGAGATCATTCGTACAGCGCATTTTTGGAGATCTCAATAAGCATTAGTAAACTTTGCTACAATAAACACAGTTCTTAAAAAACGTAAGTCCATATTGAAACAGCCTCGCGCTTTGAAAGCGCCGCGATGCTTTATGGATATCAACGTTTTTAAGACCAGTGACCGATCGCTGAACACATTCTTTTGATGGCGACCCGTTTTCTGACCGCAACGCGTTTTCAATAAAGAACGAGGAGTACGACCATTATGCTCAAACCCATCATTTTCCGAACGTACGAAAAACAGATCGAATTTATGCGAAACCGAGGTATTCGCGTCCCGGATGAGCGCGAAGCGACAGAAGCGCTCAGTACTTTTTCCTATTATTCGCTGGTGAACCTCAATAAACATCTGTATGGCGGTCTCGACGTTCGACCTTTCATCGGGAACCCGTCTATTCTCGATTTACAGCTTTGCCACATGATCAACATGAGCTTCTTTCAGATCATTCTGAAAGGCATTCTTTACGTTGAGACCTCTTTCAAAACGAAGTTGGCTTACCTCATCTCCAGTCAATACGGCGTTACCAGTAAAGACGACATCTACGATCCAAATCGTAATTTCTTGTTTCGCGGCCACTACGACACCGAAGACAGGCGCACCAACGGCATACTTAAATCGCTTCTGAATAAGCAGCAATATCTGCAGTCCGACGAACAGGAACACGCTTATGCGCATCATTTCCTGCTACGCAACAGGCAGCTCCCGCCGTGGATTTTCATTCATGACGTCGAATTCGGACTCACGATTCAGTGGTACAACATCCTCCGTGAGGAAGACAAAGACATCGTATGCGCCAAAATGATCTGGGGAGAGACGAACGATCCGCCGTCCGCCGTTTCTCGAGAAACAGCGCGACACTTCTTAGATGATGCGCTTCAAATCCTCCGCGAATACCGCAACACCATCGCTCACGGCGAGCGCGTCTTTCCAAGTGAAATGCGCTACGCGTTTTCTAAGGAGCCGCTTTTTGCCATCCTGAAAAACGGCGAGTTGACACGTGATGAATACGATGAAGGCATCGGTTTAAATGACCCCTATGCTTGCCTTTTGGCCATCACCTTATTTATCCACGATCCGATCCTTATGCTCAATTTTCTTACAGAACTTCAGCAACAACTCGATTTCGGCGAACGCATCAAGCACACCATTGATCCCAATAGCGACAATCTTGATATTCTTAACATTCTCGGCATTCCGGACTTCACGATGGGGCGCTTAATCAACATCAGTCACAACAAATTCGACGACGTTTCCCGATATTACTTTGCGCTACTGGAAGCATCTGCAAATCTTTCTCTTGAAGGTGATCTTGAAAAAGAGCTTTGATTGAAGAGTTGACACACTCTTTCTTCTGCGATCACTTTGATATAAACTCTGGTTCGAGAGTTGATACACTTCTCCCTTGGCGGTGAATTTGATAAAAATCCTGCTTAGAAAATCGACATCCTTTTTCCTAGGCAGTGAATTTGGTAAAATTTTTGGCTAAATATGATAAGGCGCCGCACGATGCGGCGCCTTGCTTTTTTGATTACTTTTACTCTTCATGCGACTCTTCTAAAGAAGAAACGGAGAGGGTTGCTCAATATCAATAATCGACAGATCAGTTTTTATTTATCCAACGATTCCGAAAAGTCAACGGGATCAAGCTAGCATGTAGAGATAATCAGCAGGTCACTCTTTTTCTTCAGATGATTTTTCCGAAGATATGACAGGAGCGACATCCTTCGTCAGCAACGATTCCGTAACCGGTGACTTAGGAGATACTTTTCCGGCTTTGATCGCGCGCTTCTTTCTCTTACGTCGACGTACGAGAAATACGATAAGAATAATGAGAAGAATCAGTATGATGACAGGCGCGGCGTAGACAAGAGCGACAAGGAAGTACTGAAAACCGAGCGCAATGCCGATGCCGACTTTCTTCAGCGCATTTTTCATCAAATAGCCGACGTCGGACCACTTCAACGTTTTGAGCGTTACATCGGGCTTGGTGACCGTCGGATCCGAATCCATGCGAATGGTGATATCAATTTGCGATTCCTTCGTGAGATAGTCGAGCAACTTCAGCTGGCCTTTGAATCTTTCAAGTTCCATCGTCAAATAGTCGATTTGCATTTGCACTTGCATCGTTTCTTCAATTGTTACTGCTTTCTCAAGCAGCTTCCTGTAATGCTCAATCTGCTTTTCGATCGACTCAATACGCACTGCCGTGTCATAATACGTTTCCGTCACTTCTTCGCTCGTCACGGCTTGCATCTCAATTTTTGTTGCTGATTGACCGGCGTGTTCCATAAACGCGTTTAATTTCCCAAAAGGAACAGCCGCTTTCATAGTGATAACACTAAATGTTTGATCGTTAGAAACAGATTTCTCGTAAGAAATGATGCGACCGCCTAAACTCGATGCCAAGTCAGATAGCACCTTGTACGTCTTGTCCACATCGGCGCTTCTAAGCGAAAGCGTTCCATGCTCAATATATTTTCGCTCAACTATGTTAGGCGCCATATCTTGAGGTTTGTCATTATTAAGCATGGCGTCTCCAGGCTCTTTGACGTCCATGTCCATGCCATCATACCGATCGCTGCCGAAACCCTCGTCGAAACTAGGGGGCAGAGACTCCACTTTGGAAGCCTGATTCCTTGAAGCAGCGCATCCGACGACCGCCATCGTAAGTATCAATGCCAGCATGATGCCAGCGATCCAGCGGTATCTCAGATGCTTCAGCCTAGCTAATCCCGATCTGTTCAATCCGGCTTTACGTAGTTCTTTATTTTTCTTCTTCATCTTTTTTCTCCACCTTTTTGTGTTCCCGCCGTCACAATGGACTTCAACTTCCTTTTGGAAAACATTAACTCTCTTTGAAAGCCCTTCTTCTTTTTACGGCATTTATTCGAGTAACTAATCGTACCTCTCAATATCTAAGACGTAAAAAATCGGAAAACGTAACGTAAGAAATGGTGCAATTTGAAAAACAACCACAAAACGCACCAAATAATCACATTTACCCTTATAAGTGACACGTGGTAAAATGTCCACATGAGTTTGTGGCAGTTTTTTTTAACGATTTTCAAGATTAGCAGCATTACGTTTGGCGGCGGATATACGATCGTTCCCGTCGTTCGTGATGCTTTTGTTGATCAATACGAATTGCTTGATGAAGAGGAGATGCTGGATCTCACCGCCCTCGGTCAGACAGTGCCGGGACCGATCGCCGTCAGTGTGGCGCTCCTCGTCGGTTACCGCCTAAAAGGGCGTAGAGGCGCCCTCTCTGGCCTGCTTGCGGCCATTCTGCCGCCTTTTATCATCATCTCCATCCTCTATTTTTTCTACGAAGCTTTTGCGTCGAATGTCTGGGTGCGCGCAGGTCTTCGCGGAATGAGCGGTGCCATCAGCGCCATCATGATCAACGCCGTCTATCGTCTTGCCAAAGTATCCCTAAGAAAACATCGTCTCTTTTCAGCCCTGCTCATGATCGCCACATTTATAATCAGTTTTTTTACAAGCATCAATAAAGCGCTCATCGTCTTCACGCTCGGGCTCGTCGGTTACCTAATGTTTACATTCGTGCCGGAGGATAAAATACCATGATTCTCTGGCAGCTTTTCGTCGCGTTTCTTTACATTGGCACCTTTTCTTATGGAGGCGGCTACGCGATTTTGCCGCTGATCGAAGAAGTTATGGTCACCAACCTCGGATGGCTCACTTTTCAAGAAATGACCGATATCTTGTCCCTTTCCCAAGTCACCCCGGGACCAATCGCCATCAATGCTGCAACCTTCATCGGCATGAGAGTCGGCGGTGTTCCGGGAGCAATGATCGCCACCACAGCCAGCGTCTTGCCGCAATCCATTGCGCTCATGATCCTCGGTCATTTTCTCTTTCAAGACAGACCGATACTGTTCATGGAACGCGCATTACATGGGCTTCGCCCCGGCGTAACCGGACTTGTCGCCTCTGCTACGCTTTCCGTATGCCTCGCGTCGCTCTTCTTCACCCTCTCACCTCTTGTGATTGATCCGTTCGCCTTGGTCGCCTTTGTAACAGTATTCGTACTTCAACACAGTAAGAAGCTGTCCATTTTCAAATTAGTAGCGATCGGCGCCTCCCTCGGAATCGTGGGAGAAGCAGTCGAACGGCTCTTGATAAGTTAAAAAGACTCTGGTGCTGCGTCTCGAGAATAAATAGAGCTTTTCCCTGTAGCATTATTAAGACTCCCATCTCTAAGACAATACCAAGGATAAGATATTGAATATTGCTTCATCGCATTGGATGTAATTCAATATATCCGCCGGGCAGTTCGATCAAATCATACCCATCCGGTATCATTTTCATGACGGCATCGTAATCGATCGGAGGAGCAAAATACATTCTGTCTCCGCCATACTTCTTAATACTTATCTCGTCCGTAATCATTTGAAATTTAGGCATATCTTTACGATCGTGCAACATAGCGTTAAAATCTTTTCTATCTTCATTAGCCATAGTATTCACCTCCTGACCCAAAAATAATGACAATGATCAGGGCATGCAATGAGACTGTTTGAAAATTTTTAAACCATTCTCAACTAATACGCTACAATGGATACAACCACAGGTTGTGTTCGCTGTCAAAAAACAACCGTAAAGCGCTTCATGCCCATGAGGGAAACCTCTATGCTGACTGCAGAAAACTGGATCAAGACACTATGACTTGGACAGTTGGACAGAGATGAACAAATTTGGAGGAACATCATGGACACAAAACAATTGGGTAGCAACATCGCAAAATTCCGAAAAGAACGCGGCATGACGCAAGACAATCTGGCTGAGTTGCTATCCGTATCACCGCAAGCCGTCTCCAAATGGGAAAATGATGTCAGCTATCCGGACATCGAAATGCTCCCAAAACTGGCCAATATTTTTGGCGTCAGCTTGGACACGCTTTTTTCGAATCCTGTGACCCCTGAAACGGAATTCGTAGAACCGGAGAACCGTAAAGATCCCAACAAAATGCTTTTCAAGATCCGTGTAAAAAGTCATCAAGGCGATACGGTAAGCGTAAATCTTCCGATTGCCTTACTCAAAGTGTTTGACTTCAACAGCTTCGTCAATAATGGGAACAGCACCGACGATGATACTGCTGAAACAGAGAATAGCAAAGATTCTTCAGGAAACAAGAAAAATGTTTTTCAAATCAACGGCATCAATCTCGGTGCCATCGACTGGAATCAATTGCTCGAACTGATCGATAACGGCGTCATCGGAAAACTTATCGAAGTTCATTCAGCAGACGGTGATCTCGTTGAAATCTATGTAGAATAGCAAAATGAAAATTATTGTAAAAACAAAAGATAAGAAAAAGATTCGACTTTGGTTTCCGACGCGGTTGCTGTTCTCAAAAACAACCGCTCGGATTACCAAAAAATATGTCCAGCCGGACATGATTCCCCTTGTTCATTTTGTTTCCGAGGAGCAGATCGACGTTGCCTTGAAAACTCTGCGAGATATGAAGCGCAATCATCCCGGCACCCCTTTAGTCGAAGCAAAATCGGCTAATGGCGATTATATTCTAGTTTCTATGTAAACGGGATTCTCTCCACAAGATCCTCATCATGTGACGAGCAACCTATTAATACAACCTATTAATATAAGAATTAGCTGAACAATACTGTGAAAAAGTTGAATACACGGCTAACGTATTGTGAGTGACGTGTGGTATGTGCTCCTTATAGCAGGAATAAAAAGGCATAAAAAATCCGGCGAGACCTATTTTCCCGGGTTGCTTCCAACCAGATATCGTCGGCATGTGAGAGCTTAACTACTGTGTTCGGGATGGGAACAGGTGTGGCCTCTCCATCATACTCACCGGAATGGTTGAGGGCGTTGTTGTTGACAGCGCCTTCAAAACTGCATGGAAGATCGCCTTTTTCGGAAGGGTATGAAAGAAACGGGAAGACTATTGTTGAGGGATGAATCATCTCGTGTCATGGAACAACGAGAGTCACCTTATTGCTTGTGGTCAAGTCTTCGGTCGATTAGTACCGGTCAGCTTCACACATTACTGCGCTTCCACATCCGGCCTATTTACCTGATCGTCTGTCAGGGACCTTATCACCTTGCGGTGGGGAAATCTCATCTTGAGGGGGGCTTCACACTT
>JGI24710J26742_10004643_pt1 | contig 11204 bp, 7 predicted proteins | sample BioPla2DNA2_FD_26742 | JGI IMG/M metagenome (IMG submission 26742) | reverse complement strand
TAGGGGCAATTAAGAAGCATAAGAAGGACTCAAAAGAGTTACAGTCCTATGCTAAACAAGCAAAAGACTTGCTAAATGAGCTTCATACAGGAGAAGAAAGATAAGAATTTGGCGGTGTGGTCTTCGGACTGCACCGTCTTTTTTATGTCTTAAAACTTAGCGGGCGGTATGGTATAATTACATTAATAAACTTCATAACTACGAAAGTGAGAGATGAAAATATGAAAGTTAGTTATAATGGTCTATGGAAAATTCTAATAGATAAGAATATGAATAAAAAAGACCTCTCAGAAAAAGTTGGACTTGCTCCAGCTACAGTATCGAAAATGGGCAGAGGCGAGTTTGTTTCAATGGATGTTCTATATCGTATTGGAAAAGCTTTGGACGTGGATTTTGGAGATTTGGTATCGATGAAAGTTAAGCAGGAGGATAAATAAATGATTGGAAATAAACTACAAGAAAATGAGAATTTAAAACCTAATAGTCTCGAGATTAGGAAATTAAAGGAAACATTTCCCCAATATTTCAACAATAAAGGTGAATTTAAAATCGATAAATTTAAAGATTTTCTAAAACAAGAAGAAGTCGAGATTTCAAAAGAAGGTTATGAACTTAAATTCCTAGGCAAGTCCTATGCTAAATACCTAAGCTCTTTAGAAACAGAGACCTACATCTCTCCCGATGTTGAACATAATTCTAAAGAGGAAAACATCAATAGCGAAAATCTTTACATAGTTGGCGATAACATCGATGCCCTGAAACACCTACTAAGTTCTTATGCTGGGAAAATCAAATGTATTTATATCGATCCCCCATACAATACAGGTTCTGATGGCTTTGTCTACCCTGATAATTTTCAGTTCAATCCAGAAGAACTTTCAAAGAGGATAGGAATTACAGAAGAAGAGGCAGGGAGGATTCTTGAACTAGCTGGCAAAAGTACTCACTCTGCCTGGCTAACCTTTATGTATCCCAGATTAGTATTGGCCAGGGACTTGTTATCGGAGGATGGGGTGATCTTTATCTCTATTGATGATAATGAACAGGCAAATTTGAAATTAATTTGTGATGAGATTTTCGGAGAGGAAAATTTTGTTGGAAAATTTAATTGGACTAGAAAGAAAAAAGGAGCTTTTTTAAATAAAAAATTCAGAGTTATGACTGAGAATATTATGCTATATCAAAAAAGTGATTTTGAGGGAGCTTTTTTTGGAGAAAGGGCATATAGTGATAAAAAACAACCGATTGTAAAAAGAACAAATTCATTAAAAGAGCTTATATTTCCAAATGATTTAGTCTATACAACTTTAAAGGATGGCAGTTATCCTGCTAATATTGCTGCTGGGGAAACAGAAGTAACATTTCTAAAACCATTCGAAGTTAGGAATGGAAAAATTGTATCAGAATTAATCACAAAAGCTCGATATATTTGGACTCAAGATTTTTTGAATGATGAAATTGACAAGGGTACAGAAATTTATTTATCAAATCAATTTGGATTTAATGTACTGAGAAGCGATCAAGAGGACAAGATAAAAGCCCCGTCAGATATTATAGATTCTAAATTGAATGTTGGTACTAATGAAGATGCTTCTTCAGAAATAGCAAAAATATTTAACACTAATGTAGGAGTCATGTTTGATTATGCGAAGCCTGTATCTTTAATTATTTATTTGATTAATATGATTACATACAATCAAAAAGATTCAATTATTTTAGACTTCTTCTCAGGCTCTGCCACTACTGCCCACGCCACTATGCAATTAAATTCGGAAGATAAGGGCCAACGCAAATATATAATGGTCCAATTGCCAGAAGAAATTGAAGAGAATAAACCTGCTTATAAGGCAGGATATAAAACCATTGACCAAATCGGCAGGGCCAGAATCGAAAAAGCAGCTCAAAAGATTAAAGAAGAGACTAATGCCGATATTGACTATGGTTACAAGCTCTATTATTTAGCAACTCCCGAAGAGAAAACCTTGATGGAACTTGAAAGCTTTGAACCAGAAATTAAGCTTATTACCGATGATATGGTGTCTGTCTTTGATAATGACCATTCTTCAGGAAAAGAAAGCATCTTAGCAACATGGCTTAATGAAGATGGCTATGGTTTAACGATGACTTCTCTCCCTTACAAATTAGAAACTTATCAGGCTAATCTTATGGATAAGTCCTTATATATTATCGACGAAGGCTTAGAAGACGAGGATGTAATGACCTTAATTAAACGTATTGAGGACGAAACATTGGACATCACTAGGGTTGTTGTCTATGTTCATTCGGTTCGCTTTAGCGTTCTTCAAGAGCTTAGAAAGAATCTTAAGGTGTTAAGAAATAATAAAAACGTGACATTGATTGAGAGGTTTTAGTTATGAGTATTGAATTATCAATTTTACCTCATCAAAATGACTTTCTAAAAGCCATCAGAAAAGCTTTCGAGGATATCCGAGTGGTGGATGGCGAAGATATTTATCAAAATCCGCTAATCGATTTAGAAGACTCTAGACTTAAGGAAAATATTAATAATTTATGGAACGGTTATGAAGACTTACAAGCTATTCCTAAAGACTGGCGTACAAGAGATGATGATAATTATTTAGGCATTGATATTCGTATGGAGACAGGTACTGGAAAAACTTATTGCTATACAAGGATGATGTATGAGTTAAATGAAATGTATGGTTTTAATAAGTTTATTATTCTCGTGCCTTCAACGCCAATTAAAGAGGGAAGCAAAAGTTTTTTACAAGCAGACTATAGTAAAAGACATTTTGTGGATCTATACCCCAATAAATCTTTAGATTTATCAATCTTAGAACCTCAAAAAAGATCAAAGGGAAGAAAGATGTTTCCTACAGCGATTTCTGAATTTGCGAGAGGAACTCGTTTAGAAAAAAACAGGTTTTCTGTATTGCTAATGACATCGGGAATGCTCTTATCCAATGCAACTATGGCAAAGGATGATTATGATCAAACCATTTTAGGGAATTTTACACAACCTTATGAAACCTTAAGGGCGACGAAACCCATTGTCATTATTGACGAACCACACAGGTTCAAAAAAGAGAATCAAGCTTATAAAAGAATTCTCAAAGAATTACAACCCCAATGTATTATTCGATTTGGGGCAACTTTTCCTGATAAAAAAGGAAGTAAGGACAAAGATTATAATAACCTTATTTTTAACCTCGGCTCAAGCCAAGCCTTTAACCAGAATCTGGTAAAAGGTGTTGAGACCTTCTTAATCGATGCAGAAAAAGAAAATGAAACGAAGCTAAAGCTTATGGATTTCAAGAGAAGTCCTAAAGTTTGTGTTTTTCGAGATGAGGAGACTAAGAAAAGTCAGGAACTGGTTAAGGGAGATAGCCTTTCTATCTTTGGAGAAGAGTTTTCAGGTATAACGATTGAAGAAATTGGCCCTACATCCGATGATGCGATTAAAAGTGGGGTGACCTTATCCAACGGACAGATCCTGGCTAAAAGCGACATCGTTTATGGTGGAATCTATACAGAAACTTACCAAGAACTGATGCTTAAACAGTCTATTCTTAATCATCTTGAGACCGAGAAAGAAAATTTCCTTAGAGGAAATAAGATTAAAACGCTGAGCTTGTATTTTATCGACTCAGTTAGGTCTTATCGAGATGAGGGAGGCGATTCTGGTCATTTAAGAATTAAATTTGAAGATATGTTATCCGATGCTTTTAAGAAAGAGATTAAATCCATTGGTAATACCAAAGACCAAAGACTTAAAGAATATAAATCCTACCTAGAAGCATCATTAGAAGACATTACAAAAACGAATGGTGGTTATTTTAGTGAAGATAATTCGAGCTCCGAAGAAGACATTCAAAATGAAGTGGATAAAATTTTAAGAGATAAGGAATTTTTGCTGAATTTTCATGATGATCATGGGAATTGGAATACCATGCGTTTTATCTTTTCAAAGTGGACCTTAAAAGAAGGATGGGATAATCCGAATGTTTTCCAAATTGTGAAACTCAGGTCTTCAGGATCGGAAATTAGCAAACTTCAAGAAGTGGGTAGGGGGCTTAGACTTCCTGTCGATGAAAAGGGAAGACGAATTTCTGATGAGCAGTTTTATTTAAGATACCTCATCGACTATTCTGAAAAAGGTTTTGCCAGTAAATTACTAGGAGAAATCCAGGCAGATGCTCCAGGTGTAAGCATGAATATCAAACAATACCTTTCTAATATTGCAAAAACTAGAGACAAGTCAGAAAATACAATCTTTGGCGATATGCTTGCCAAGGGCTATATCGATTTTGAAGGCAATATTCAGCCAGAAAGAATAGATGAATTATATGAGGACTACCCTGAAGCGGTAGCTGGTCTTAAACCGAATAAGGTTATTGATGGAAANAAAAAGAAGAACTTTGTTAAGGTCAGAAAAGATANATTTTCGGATATCAAGAGACTTTGGACAGCCATTAATAAAAAATACTATCTAAAGTTTGAAGATATTCCTGTGGAAGAATTAAGTGAGGCTTTTTACGATGTGTTAAAGGCAGATATCTATCGAGATACGACCATTGATGTAGTCACAAGAAGAACAGAATCTGTTGACGGTGAAATTGTCCTTCGTGACCGTGTAGCAAATTACTATATTGTCGATGACAAGGTCACTTATAGAGATTTTCTCAAAGAAATTAATAAACAGACTGGTATGTCCATAAATACCCTTCACAAGACTCTGTGTAAGTTTAACAAAGAACAAGGAGAAATAGACCCACGTCTATTTACGAATACAGGCATAGCTTTAGCAGTAAGAGAGTTTAATAAGTGGTTAGATGAAAAACTGCTAAAGAAGTTTTCCTATAAACCATTAGAAGTGGATTCGAAAGAAACGAGCTTAACGGATTATAATGGTAATGTTCTTGACCAGGTTTCTCAAGGGGTATTGGGGGTTCATAGAGACGATACTGCCCTAGTGCCTGAACGCTTTATTTACGATTCGGTTGTTTATGACAGTCCAAAGGAGAAAGATACAATTACACAAAGTGATATTGATGAAGTTGTTGTCTTTGGGAAAATTCCAAGAAGGTCAATACAAATCCCCTTATTTACAGGTGGATCAACCAGCCCAGACTTTATGTATGTTATAAATTCTGAGAAAGGTGAATATGAAATTAATTTTATTGTTGAGACTAAAGATGTGGCTAACGATAGGGGGTTAAGACTTGATGAGGAATATAGAATTAAGTCAGCTGAAAAATTCTTTAATACATTGAAGGAAGAAGGATTAAATGTTGTGTTTAAGAAACAGCTTAAGAATGATGATATAGTAGCGATGATTAAAGGAATAGTTAGACCTTAAGTAGATATATTAATTAGGAGATTGCCATTAGAAAGGAGCAAGCATGTGGAAGGATAGCGAATCGCACATTGACTATATAGATTTTGAATATATTGCAGATTTAGTGAACGACATTATTTTAGACGACAGCCTACTACCCGCAAGCATTGGGGTATATGGAGACTGGGGTAGCGGAAAATCAAGCATTATGTCAATAAGCCAAAAAAGGTTGAAAAATAAAGATGATAAAGCATTAATTGTTAACTTTAACGCATGGCTATTTGAAGGCTATGATGATATTAAAACAACAATTATTAACTATTTGTTAGATGCTATAGAAGAAAAGAAAACTCTGTCAGGGCAAGCTAAGGAAGCCGTAGACGCTTTGAGGAAAAGTTTGTTAAATATGAACTTGATACCAATTATTGCAAAAGGTTTTTTTAATGCAATAGCTACATATAGTAATAATCCCTCTTCAACTAATTCTGAATTGATTTTCGGACAGTCAGAAAATATAAAAGAGTTTATTAATACTGTTAAGGATAATTACCTTGAGGTAACATCAGATGAAAAAATCAGAAATGAAATTTCAAAATTTCGAGAAGACTTTGGAAAATTAATAGAAGCAACAAATATTTCAAGGGTAGCTATTTATATAGATGAAATTGACAGATGTTCCACAGAAACAATATTAGAAATTTTTGAGGCTATGAGACTGTTTATGTTTTCTGGAAAAGTAGCCTTTATTTATGGTGCAGATGAGCGACAAATTGCCTATGCCATTAAACAAAAATATTCGGAAGATATTTCTGATGGGGGTTCAATAATAGATATAGGTAAAGAATATTTAGAAAAAATAATCCAATATCCGGTACGTATTCCTAGAATGAATGTTGCTGAGACTGAGCTCTATATAACACTCTTATTAAGCGAAAAATCAATTAGACAAGATGATTTTGAATCATTAAAAATCGATTTAATAAACCAATATAGAGTAAATTTATCTAATATATCTTTACCAGATAAAAGCAAAAATGATGAAACTATTGTCATGAACTTCTCACTAGCTAAAAGGATAGCAGAGCTTCTAAATACTGGGTTAAATGGTAATCCAAGGCAATTTAAGAGATTTTTGAATGAGTTTGAACTAAGAAAGAGAACGGCTGAATTAAAAAAAATCAATATTGATGATCAAATTTTAGTAAAGATTATGGTGCTTCAATATGTTAAACCATCAATATTTACAGACTTTATAAAACTACAACAAGAAAATAAACTAGATGATGTTTTGAGCTGTTATCAAGAGAATGAGGCAGAAAAAGAAACTGATGATAATCAAAAAGCTGAACTAAAAGAAAAAGATCGAACAAAACAACAAAAGAGTGATAAAAAATGGAAAGATGAATGGTTTGAGCAATGGGTTAGAACAGAGCCCGATATTATAAATCATGATCTTAAACCCTACTTCTACTTATCGCGTAACAAGGGATTAGATCAAATTTCATTTGGCAAAGGATTCTCTGACGAAGCAATGCAAATTATAAAAGCTTATTTATCAGGAAGCGACCTTGCTATATTAAATGTGAATAAAAATATTAAAAATATTTCTTCTGTTGAACTTAATCTTATTGTTGAACGGTTTTCTGAAGAGTTTATTAAACAGCCAGAAAATAAGAGGTTAAATATTTTCAAAGGGTTAATTGATTTAAGTGTTAACAGGAATGAATGTGCTGATTTTGTGGTGCAAAAAATATCGAGTTTACCTTCAAAATATATAAGTCAAGCGATGGAAAAATACGCCGAAAACTTAACCAAATTAACAATTCCAGCTAGTAAGAATATGAGTACAGTTATACAAAAATGGGGAGAAAAGAAATAAAGGAGGGATATATTGGGCACATCAAGTTCCTTTAAAGGTAAAAAAGGGGATGCATTATTACCTAATGATTTTTTACTAGAAGATGACAATAACGAGAACGAGGATAATAAAAAAGATTTAGATAACCCAAATTGGACAGTGGCCAAAAGCTCTATGAGTAAATACATTTCCTCTGGAGGAAACATAGGTAGCTCTAAAAAAGTTGTTAGCAATTATATTCGTGCAACAGGTGGAGCTAAAGCTTTTTCATCTAGGCAAGGTATAGGTTCCGCTGGAAGTAATTTTTCTCGTTTATTGAGCAGTATAACAAAAAATGGATTTACAACCACAATTGCTGGATTGGGAAATCAATTTAAAAACAAATCAACTGTAGAGTCTATATCTCTTTTGGTAAATTACGTTGTAGAAAATTCCATATCAAAAGATGATATAGCGATAAGGAGTGCTACAGTAAACACCTTAGAAGCATTAAGTTCATTGTTAAATGATAAAGATTCTTTAACTGAAATTGAAGCAATATACTTACTTCAATATTTTACCAGGGAATTGATTTGGCAAGTAATGTTAGTTGATTATGGACATTCGTTTGAAAAAATGGGAAGTGACATTGAAGAGGCTATGAAAGCAGAAAAAAAAATTAAAGAATACATTCAGGCCTGTGTTGAGGTAGGGTTTAGCTCATCTCGAGACAATTATTTTACAGAAGATTCATTTAATAAGATTTTAATTTCTTGCTTGGAGATTATGGAGGAATAAAATGAAAATATATTGTACGAATGAATCAATAGATGATATTCCTGAAGGCTATGATGAAAAACTAGATATAACAAACAAGCAAGATATTGGTTTTAGCTTTTGGGATAATTATATAAAATTAGAAAAAGAGTTTTCAAAACTAGCTATTGATTTACTATATTTGTCTATTTTTGTATTTGTTTGTGACCGAATAGTAAAAAGAGATAATCAAAATGATAGTTGGACTAGGACTATTGATTTGAACGTTCCTGTATCTGATATAGATTTTTGGAACTCTCAAAAAGCATTAGTAATTGAAATGTTAAATTTTTTAAGTGGTGATAATTGGAACTTTGAATTCAGAGCCAAAAAGGTATTCCAAGAAGAATTATATTATTCATCTAAAAAATATAAGGAGCTAGAAAAAAGAAGTTACGATAAAATATGTATGTTTTCAGGTGGCTTAGACTCTTTTATAGGGGCAATAGATTTGCTTGAAGAATCAACCTCTTCAATATTGCTAGTTAGCCATTACGGCGGAGGGAAAGGAACTAAAAGCTATCAAGACAGTATTTTTGATGCTATAAAAAAGCAATATAAGCTGGATGAGAAAGATCAAATTCAGTCTTATGTGGTTGCAAAAAATGGAATAGAAGATACAACTAGGACAAGGTCTTTTATGTTTTTTTCTCATGCTATAGCCTACGCTTCAGCCTTTGGAAGAAAAACACAGCTATATATTCCAGAAAATGGGTATATTTCATTAAATATACCTTTATCAGGAGCAAGATTCGGTAGTAGTAGCACTAGAACAACACATCCATACTATATGAGCAAACTACAAAATCTTATAAACAATATGAATTTAGATATTGAAATTGTCAACCCTTATCAATTTAAAACTAAAGGTGAAATGATGAAGGATTGTAAAAATAATAATTTTCTAAAAGAGCAGTATGTTAACACTATGTCTTGTTCCCACCCAGATAATGGAAGATTTAAAAAAGAAAAAACATCAAAACACTGTGGCGACTGTATCCCTTGTATAGTTCGAAAAGCGGCTATAATTTCAGCTTATGGGGAAGATGAAACAGAGTATAGGCACAAAAACTTAAACCAATCTGAAGCTGGAGTTTTAAACAGAAATGCTTTTCTGCAAATGCTTAAAAAGCATAATCCAAAGAGGGCAATTTTTGATATACAAAAATCTGGTCCGTTAATAGATAACTTGTTTGAATTCGCTGATGTTTATAATAGGAGCATAGAAGAATTAAATGAAATATTTAAAGAGGTTGATGTGAATGAAGTTGATTGATTTTCACTGTCATCCAGATTTATACAATAATAATTTTAAAATATTAGACAATGATAATAAAATAGTATTTATGACAAATTTGCCAGTTTTATTTGAAAGATATTATTCAAAATTTAAAGATTCAGAAAATATATTTTTGGCTTTAGGTTACCATCCAGAATTGGTTGAAGAGTACCCTAACTATTTTGACGATTTTAAATGTAATTTACATAATACAAGATTCGTGGGAGAAGTAGGGCTAGATAATTCTGAAAGCAATAAACATTCTTTTGAAAAACAATTGAAAATTTTTAGAGGAATAATGGAAAAGTGTAATAGTACTGGTGGAAAAATTATATCAATTCATTCAAGAAAAGCTGAAAGTTACATCTTTGAGGAATTTATTAATAACAATAACATCTATATTCTACATTGGTACACAGGCACTCTTAAAAGATTACTAGATGCTATGAAAAGAAATGAAAATGTCTATGTATCAGTCAATTTAGATATGGTAAGGACAAAAAAAGGAATTAACTTAATTGATGCTATTCCCTTAGAAAAAATCGTTTTAGAAACAGATGCTCCTTTTACAAAAGAAAGTAAAATAAGATATGATTATAAAATCTTAGAAGATACTAGTATCCAAATAGCAAAAATAAAAGAATGTAATTTAGCTGATGTTATCATTCAAATTCAAACTAATTCAAAAAAAATATTAGGATAGGAAGTGTCTATCTCTCCACTTCCTTATCCATATAATTCTCATAGTTTTTCTTATAATGAACTAGCTCAGAAAACAAATTATTTGACTTAGAATACTCTTCCATAAGGGTATTCTTTTTTTCTTGGAATTGATCAAGTTCTTTAAGAATATCCTTAGATTTGGAAACAGAGTCATGGGTTTTAATTATAGCTTTCGAAGCAACAGTATAGAGCTTTAATTCAGCGGAATACTCCCTGGCAAAAATCTCATCATTTGGATTAGCTTTATGATATTTATAATGCTCTCGATATTTTCTAATTGTTTCCACTTGCTCCATAGTTTCAGATAGCTTTTCCATATTAGATTCAATATCTTTGATTTCGTCTAGAAGACCTTGTCTTTCGTCTGCTATCTTTTGAATATGTTCTTCTAGTTCTTCCTTAGAATTAATCCCGAGTTGACGTATAGCGATAACAGAATCAGCCATAGTTTTTAAATTGTGTTTATTAGCCCAAAACTCATATCCTTTGCTGGATTTAATCCTTTCATCGTTTTTAATATCGATTACTTTGCCTACTCTTTGTTTGATGGCTGGGCGATAATTTTGAACAGATTCTTGGAGCCTTTCTTTTAGTCTTTCCTCTGTATAATCTTCGCCTATTGTCTTAGCTCTAGTAAATCTTTGCTTGTCTTTATGCCTGAAAGCTATGTGCTTACTATGTTTAATTTCATAACCTAACTCAGACATTCTCTTTAGAAAATCTTCCCAATTTTGAGCTTGTTTAAGCATACGATCGATATCAAATTGAAGCTTAGATTTCCAAGAAGTTCCTTGTTTAGTATGCTGAAATTCGTACCAAGACTTCCCTTTAATCTTATATTTTCTTTTATAGCTTTCGTAATAAGGATCAATAACGGATAGCTTGTTTTCCCTACATAGTTTATCACTGATATTTCTAATTTGATGGTAGCTTCTCTTATTAGATTGGTAGCATTTACCAGTTACCTTATTGACGTTATTAAAGATAATATGATTGTGGATATGTCCTCGATCAACATGTGTAGCAAGAACATATTCATATTCATTTTTAAGGTGTTGTTCGCAGAGCCTTTTTCCAATTTCATGAGCAGTTTCGGCATTAGTTTCTCCTGGAAGAAAGGATTGGATTAGATGTCTAGCCAATACATTTCCTCTAGTTTGATTATCTTCTCGGGTTCGCAGAAAAGAAGTATGAGCCGTTATAGGATTGCATTTAAAAGAAGAAACAAG
>JGI24710J26742_10004632_pt1 | contig 11223 bp, 12 predicted proteins | sample BioPla2DNA2_FD_26742 | JGI IMG/M metagenome (IMG submission 26742) | reverse complement strand
TAAAGTATTAAATAAAGCACCAGTAGATGAAAAGTATTTAAATAGAATTAGAGAAGGTTTTAGATTAGTTAATACTTCTGGTACTGGATATAGTTATACTAATCGAAAAGTACCTTCTGCTGGTAAAACTGGTACTGCAGATTCATATTTAGATGTAGTTGATAAAACTATCTCTACTACTAGTACTTCATATGTTACTTATCTACCATTTGATAAGCCGGAGTATTCTATTGCGATTGTAAGTCCGCATTTGAGTTATAAAAATAGTACTAGTAATTATCGCTATCCAGTTAATTCTAGAGTTGTCAGAGAAATTACTAATTTGCTTTATAATGATTGAATTAAAGAGAAGTTTATAGTATATTTAATTAAAGTAGAGGTGCATATAAATGGGAAATAGAGTATTTATATCAATGGTTATAATTGTACTAGCAGTTTTTAGTTTACTGACATATTATAAATTAAAAGAAATGCCTGAAGATAATTGTTGTATTGATATGAAAGTACCTACAGATAAGTCTTGTTATGATTGTCAAAATTATAATTTAGCTGAGAAAATAGTTTATGTATGGAAATATAGTTGAATCTTTATTAAATCGTATGCTATAATACTAATGGTTTCTTAAAAAGGAGGAATTTATTATGTCTAAGAAAAGTGAAAATCGTTCTGGTGTAGAATTAAAATGTTCAATGTGTGGTTTTATAATCAGACCAACTGAAAAAAACAAAGCAAAGACTCCAGATCGTCTGGAATTAAATAAGTTTTGTAAAGTTTGTAACAAAACAGTAGTATTTAATGAGAAAAAATAGGTGTTAAATGATAAATATTAATGATATTAAAAATGGAATGACTGTTATATTTAATAATAATCTTTGTTTAATAATTGATTTTCAACATGTTAAACCAGCAAGAGGACCTGCATTTATCAGAATCAAATATAAAAATATAAAAACAGGAGCAATATTAGAAGAAACATTTAATAGTCATATTAAAGTAGAAAGAGCTCATGTTGAAAGAGTATCTATGTCTTACTTGTATAACCAAGGAGATAAATATGTCTTTATGAATACTAAAGACTATAGTCAACTTGAAGTAGATAAAGATATCTTAAAAGATAATATTAAATACTTAAAAGAAAACTTAGAAGTAGAACTTAATATTTATGAAGGTAATATTATCAATATAAATCTACCTGAAAAAGTAGAATATGAAGTTACTCAGACAATGGATGCTGTTAAAGGAAATACATCAGGAAGTGCTAGTAAAGACGCTACCATTGAAACAGGATTAGTAGTAAAGGTTCCTCTGTTTATTAAAACAGGTGAAAAGATTATTATTAATACAAGTGATGGAAAATATTCAAGTAGAGCATAAAATCCCTTAAAGGGATTTTTTTTAGTCCTTCATTTTTTTAAATTATCATGGTATAATCAAGCCATAGTAGGAAGTGATTTAATGAATGCTCACAAAAGAAATACAGGTATCTTTTTTATAGTAATACCTCTTACAATTTTAATAAGTGCTTTTCTATTTGATGAAGGAATTAAAATAGTGCAGCATAAAAGATTAGAACATGTTACTAAAACTATTATAAAAGATTCTTTTACTTATAATGTAAATGATTATTATGAAAAAGCTAAAAGAGAATATAAAAATAAAAAAATTGACTATGATCAGTTAAGAGTTGAGTATGATTATGATACTTTATATATTTATAATGTTCATACCTATGTTAGTTTTTTTGGTAGAATATTTAATATCAAAGCTTACCGAACTGATGTAAGTATTAAAGGGACTTTAGTTGGAGATGAAGTAGTATTTGAAAAAGTTGACACAAGCACAGAAGAGTTTTAATAATTTAACAGCTATCTTTTCTGCTAAGGGCGGAGTAGGTAAAACAACAATTCTTTTAAATTTAGCAGGAGTTTTATCTAATGATAAAAAGGTTCTAATTATTGATTTAGATCTTTTTTCAGGTGGCATTGCTCTTTGTTTAAATAAAGTTGCTAAGAAAACTATTTATAATTTTCATTTAGATATGAATAAAAAGAATCTTGATTATAAAAAATATATTACTAAATATAATGATAATATTGATTTTGTTGGTGCTCCTAGGAGTATTGAAGAAGGTAAAAAGATTGATTTTAAAACAGTTGAGAAATTAATTTATGAAACTAATTTACAATATGATATTATTTTATTTGATTTAAGTCATATTTATAGTGACCTTAATATTAAAGTACTTAATTTAGTATCAAATGTACTTTATGTTATGACTAATGATCCCGTTGATTTAAAAAACAGTTCAAATATGATACCTCTTCTTAAAGAAAATAATAATAATTTAAAGGTAATATTAAATTACAGTATTCACAGAGAAAGAAATTATTATACTTTATATGATATTAAAAGTGTTATAAATAATAATATAGATTATACAATATCTCATTCATTTTATAATCCAAATATTGATTTTATAACTGTAAGAGGAGAAATTCATTCTCTTAATACTAAGAAGTTTTATGATTATAAGATATTTAATTTAATTGCTAAAGATATAGTAAAAGAGTGATTTATGAAATTAGAAATAATATTAATAACAACTTTTATTTTATTAATTATAATTACTGTAGTAATTCTATTATTTTTAATATTAAAGAAAATGCAAGATAAAAAAATTGTAAATAGAATAAAGAAGCATACTGCAAATAAATAATGTAAAGGCATATTTAAAATATGCTTTCTTTATGATATTATATAATTAGGAGCATATTGATGAAAGCAAACTTTAAAAAAATGGATAAAATTCTTTTATTTTTGATGATAGCTTTTACTATCTTTGGGGCAGTTATGATCTTTAGTGCATCAAGTATTACTGCAGTACTTTATAATCGAAGAGAAGAATATTATTTTTTTACTAAACATTTATATATAATTGCTGCGTCGTGGATATTTGGTCTTATTGTATTAAATATTCCTTTAAAAAGGTATAAGTTTTTAGCTCCACTTGGAATTATTACTATAATACTACTTCTTTTCGGATTATTTATTTATGCACCACTTACTCATAGTGTTAGAAGCTGGTATGATTTAGGTTTCTTTTCACTTCAGCCAAGTGAGTTTGCTAAATCGATTGTTATAGTGTATTTAGCTGTAGCACTGGATAAAATTCACCGGAAGAAAGACTATAAAATTAAGAAGGTTGTTGCTCCCTTTGTTTTTGTACTTATTATCTTTGGACTTACCTTTGCTCAGCCTGATATGGGTACTGCTGTTATAATAGTTGGTATTGCTGTTTTTATATTTATGGCTCTTCCATTTAAAGATAGAGATATTAAGAATTTAAAATTACTTGGAACTGGAATGGTTTTACTTGGTATTTTGATTATTTTATTTGGAAGTAATGTGCTTACAAGTGAGCAGGCAAGTAGATTATATTTTAGAAAACCATGTACTAGATATTTAGATAAAACTGGATATCAAGTTTGTAACGGATTTATAGCAATTAGTAATGGTGGTTTAACAGGTAAAGGTCTNGGNGATTCAACTCANAAGTTTATGTATCTTCCAGAGGCATATACGGATTTTGTCTTTCCAATTATAATTGAAGAAATAGGAGCAATTGGAGGATTATTTATTATATTTCTCTACGGAGTAATGTTATATAGAATTTTAAAAATATCGTTAAATGCGAGTACCTTATCTGGTTCAATTATGGCATTTGGAACATTTATCTTTTTACTGCTTCATCTTTTAATAAACTTTTTAGGAGTACTTGCTTTAATACCACTTACTGGGGTTCCAATTCCGTTTTTAAGTTATGGTGGGTCGTTTTTTATCAATGTAATTTTTGTACTTTGTTTAACTCAAAGAGTACAGATAGAATCATATGATGCTAAAAAAGCAAAAATATTAAGGGCGTGATCAAATGAAATTAAATAACAAAGGTGTGTCACTCACTGAAATAATAATAAGTGTAACATTAGTTTCTTTAATTATTGTGTATTTACTTAGTATGTTAATTTCACTTAGACATGAAAGTAATACTAGTAAAAAAATATCTACTCTTCAAACTAATCAGGCACTACTTTCAAATCAAATTCATAATGATTTTATTGAAAGAGAGCTAATCGGGGTTTATACTTGNGAAGACAGTGGTACAACAAATCGAAAAAATGATACAATTCAACAAATAATTCACTCAACTTCTCATAATTTTAATCAGCAGGAAGGTACTAATTGCTTAAAATTTAAATATAAAATTGGAGAAAGAGGTTCTCAATATGGGTATTTGGTTTATTATAATTATACTCACCGTAAAGATTCAAGTGGCAGAGATGAAAAAGTAGATATAGTCGGATACCGAAGAGGTATTGATGAAGAAGATATCGGTAATGCAAATGTTATTGTTGATTCTAAAGCAGTGTTTAGACAAACGCCATCTAAACCAACTTCATATGGTGAGGCTACTGTAAAATGTGGAAGTGGAGTCTGTACGGTTCATATTAAACTTCCTATCTTAGCAGAAAATGGTGATGACTATGGGATTAACTTAAGTTATGTATCAACTGATCCAGCTAATTTTGAAGTTGAAAGAAAATTAAGTAGTTGGTATCGTTTTGAGATAAAGTAGTAGCAAAAACAAAATCAAATGGATAATTCTTGATTTATAAAATAGACTATAATCAAGATTTTTATCTTTTAAAATACTTTTTATTTGAGTATGAATAGAAAGACCTCCAAAGGCAAGTAAGATACCAGTAAAGATAAGTTTATATTTATAACCTTCAGTAAACTGAATATCAGTAAGACCAATTGTTATCTCTAAGATACCTTTTAATAGAGGGTGGCTAATCGGAAGTAAAGATGAAAGAGCGATAAAAGTAGTTAGTGAGCCGAGTACTATTAAAAGAGTATCAATAGTCTTTGAAATAGACTCTGTTATATTATATTCCTCTGGTATTAGTTTTTTATTATTGTTATAACTAACTTTATAATTTCGGTTGATTAGTCCGATAATTAAATTAATGAAAATATTTAATACTATTATAAAAACAGAGTCACTAAATTTAAGATAGGTTGTTAAAGCGAGTATATAAATTGGATTATAAAGAAGAGACATTGATAGTATTTTTACTGCCTCTTCTTTATTTATTAAATNTTTATCTAATAAATCTTTAATATATTTAGCATTACTCGGACAACCACTAATTAAACTCATAATAAAAACATATGAGGAATATTTACTCATTTTAAATATTTTACTAAAATAAATACCAATGTAATCTGTGATATAATTTATTAAATCAGTTGAGATAATAAGATCACTGATCATTAAAAAAGGAAAAAGAGCTGGAAAAGTGCTGTTAGTCCAGATATTAATACCATTTAAAATAGAAGCGATTACCAATGGTCTTTTTAAAATTGTTAAAACAATAAGTAAAACAATTGTTAACTTTTTGATTTTGTTTATCATAAACCCTCATATGTTTGCTATAATTTAAAGGAAAGGAAAAATAATGACTAATAAATTTTATGAACAGATAAAAGAATATATTAAATATAACCTATCATTTATCATATTTCTTTCAGTACTTATTATCGGATTTAGTATTGATACTAACTATGTAGTATATAAATCAGGTGGAAGTATTAATATAACAGAGAGAATAAATAAAGCCAATGACATAGATAATAAAAAAGGTTCATTTAATATGGCATATGTTGGAATGCTAAATGGAAGACTTCCGTTTTATTTAATGGGAAAAATTATTCCCTCATGGGAGGTAGCTCCTAAAGAAAATGTAACTTTAGGTAAAAATGAGACCCTGTCTGATGCTTTAAAAAGAGATAGTTTATTTTTTAAAGAATCAATAAGTAGTGCTAAATATGTTGCATATCAAAAAAGTGGGGTTGAATTTTCAGTTAAAAATAAAAATCACTATATAATCTATGTTGATGAAAAATCAACTGCTGATATAAAAATAGGTTCAAAAATTATATCTTATGATGATAATGAATATGAATACATTGAAGAGTTAAAAGCCTATATTCAAACTAAAGAAGTAGGCGATAAACTAGAGATTAAATATAAAGAAAAAGATAAAATAAAAACCGCAAGTGCTAAAGTATATGAGGAAGATGAAACTAAATTAGTAGGTCTTGCAGCAATATCTATATATGATATAGAATCAGAATATGAAGTAATAGTTGATTCAAAATCATCTGAAAGTGGACCAAGTGGTGGTCTTATCTTAAGTCTTGCTATATATGAAGCTCTTACTGGAGAAGATTTAACTAAAGGAAATACAGTAGTAGGAACCGGGACAATTGACATTAATGGTAAAGTAGAAGAGATCGGTGGTGTTGAATTTAAGTTATCTGGTGCCGTTAAAAAGAATGCTGATTTATTTATCGTTCCTAAAGAAAACTTAGAAGAAGCACTTAAGTTTGCCAAGGAAAAGAAATATGATATACTAATCAAAGGAGTTTCTACTTTTGATGAAGCTCTTCTCGTACTTAGAAGTTTGGGGGAAAAGAAATGAAAAGGTATTTTTTACCAATTGAAAAAGCTCTAGAATTAAATGAAAATATAGGGCTTACTAATAATAATTTAGTTGTTTTAAGTAAAGATGATTTTGAAGGATTTAATTTAAGAAATTTAACTTCATTTCCTAATCTTGATTTACCTAATATTTTAACTTTGTCTTCAACAAATATTTTATTTTATCAAAAGAATATAAGTGATTTTGATATCGCAGTTAATTACTTTAACGAAAAAAATGAAAGATTACTATATGAAATAACTGAAAGTGACTATTATAACTTGCAGTATTATCATGAAGCCCTAATATATGAAAAACATCAAAATGGAAAATATATTTCACTTGATAATCATGAAAAAAGAACTATTAAACTAATTGAATATGGTGCTTTAAAAAGTGGGCTTTTAAAAGACTTCAGTGATGAAGAATTAAAGACTTTAGCACTGATGCCATCTTTAAAAGAATCTAATGAATTTTATCTTAGTAATTTAAAAACTTTATACTTTAAAGACTCTATTGTGATGACTAGAAATGCCTTAAAAGAAATTAAACTGGGTGGAGACTTATATCTATATACTGAAAATGAAGAAATTTTAGATCAGGCGAGAACATATATTACTGAAATTACTGAGCATGAAAATAATTATTATAAAATAACTAATAAAAATTATTATTTAGTAAAACCTTTTTCTAATAAAGAAAAAAGAAATTTATCATTAAAAGAAATAAAATTATATAATGAACTTTTAGTAAATTATCTTCCGGTCTATTTAGATGAAGATTTAAATTTAAGTACTGATAAACCAGAACATGATAACTACACTGAAGAAATATTAGTTCCAAGAGAAAACCTAGAACATCTCCTAAAGGATGGTTTTAAAAACATGCCATTTAAAGAATTAATAACCGTAATTAATCAAAATATAAATGGATTTCAAAAAATAAGTTTAGAAGATGCTTTAGATAAACCAAGAACATATGTAAGTGATAATTTAACAAGTGAAATAGATAATCAAGATATATATCGTTTTCATGTTTTCTATGAACATGATCCTAAATATAAAATACCTGATATTTTAAAAGATGGTAATATTGTTGAATTTGAAAAAGAATGCTTTACAAAGGAAGGACATCCCATCTATAAAAAGAGTCCTAAGATAGTTCAAAAAATGACTAATGAAGAGTACTCAGAGTATTTAAAAGAAACTGGTAATAAACTATTTATTGAAGTAACTGGTCTTAAAAATGAGGCAGAAATATTTTCTATATTTGGTGAAAGTGGTTTACTTCATGAATTTGTACTATATGAAGAATTAGGATCTTCATACTATGTAACGANNCCTTATAAAAAAGAAAATAATTTAAANAAAAGCAGGTAAAATAATATCTGCTTTTAAATTTTATGATATACTAAATAAGTAGGAGTTGCTATGAAGTCAAGTGAAGTAAATTATAATAAATTAAGTCCGATGATGAAACAATATATGGATATAAAGAAAAACTATAAAGAAGTTTTTTTGTTTTATCGTGTTGGTGATTTTTATGAACTATTTTTTGAAGATGCAATTAATGCTTCAAGAGAGCTTGATATAACTTTAACAGGTAAATCAGCTGGTTTAGAAGAAAGAGTTCCAATGGCAGGAGTTCCTCACCACTCTGTAAGAAGCTATATTGATAAACTTCTTAATAAAGGTTTTAAAGTAGCAGTTTGTGATCAAATGGAAGATGCTAAAGAGGCTAAAGGAATGGTTAGAAGAGAAGTAACTGAAGTATTAAGTAAAGGAACAGTTATTGATGCTGACTTTTTAGCTGGAAATGATTTTAATTATATCGGAAGTATTCTTAATTTAAATAATAATTATATTTTAACCTATGCTGATGTTTCAACTGGTCTTCTTTATAGTGAAACCTTAAGTTTAAATAATGAAGTTTTATTAAACCGAATACTAAATTTAAATTTAAAAGAAATAATAATTGAAGAAGACTTTGACTTAGAGTTAATTAATACACTAAAAAACAATTATAATATAGGGATTAATATTATTAATGAATTTTATGAAGAAACGGTAGATATTTTAGATAATATAAATGACTCTAGAGTAAAAATTGGGGTAAATCATTTACTTTATTATTTAATAACTATTCAATTAAAAGATATAACTCATTTTAATAATGTAATTATAAAAGATAACTCTAATTATTTACTTATGGATGTCCATACTGTAAGAAACCTTGAAATTTTTGAAACCCTAAGACTAAAAGAAAGAAAATACAGTTTACTATGGCTTCTTGATGCATGTAAAAACTCAATGGGATCAAGAACATTAAAAGAATTTTTAATGAATCCTCTTATTAATAGAGATAAAATTAATAAAAGATTAGATTATATTGAAACATTAAACAATCAGTTTATCTTAAGAACTGAGCTTCAAGATGCACTGTATGAAATATATGATTTAGAAAGACTATGTGCTAAAATTACTTCAAATTCTTTAAATGCTAGAGATGTTCTGCAAATTAAAAAATCACTTAAAGTACTTCCATTAATAAAAGATATAGTTAATCAGTTAAAGTTTGACTTTGATATAAATACACACATAGACTTATATAATTTACTTGATCAGGCTATTTATGAGGAGCCACCAGTAACTATTAAAGAAGGATATATTATTAAAGATGGCTATAATAAAGAACTCGATGAGCTTAAAGATATAAGAAAGAATGCTAAGAAATACTTGTCTTCTTTAGAACAAAAAGAAAGAGAAAGAAGTAATATTCCTAATTTAAAGATAGGTTATAATAAAGTATTTGGTTATTATTTAGAGGTAAGTAAAAGTCATATTAGTAAAGTAAAACCAGAATTTGGCTGGGAAAGAAAACAAACTCTAACTACAGGTGAGAGATATATCACTAGTGAGCTTAAAGAAAAAGAAGCTAAAATATTAAATGCTGAAGATAAAATAGTCGAGCTTGAATATGAATTGTTTATTGAGATAAAAGAAATATTAAAACAGAATATCAAAACTTTAAAAGAAACAAGTAGTCAGATTGGTTATTTAGATGCAATTACTTCACTAAGTGTTGTAAGTGAAAAATATAATTTAGTTAGACCAACATTTAATAATAAAAATGAGGTCAATATAAAAAATGGATTTCATCCAGTAGTAAATATCGTAAGTGAAAAAGAATTTGTTAAAAATGATTGTATTATAAATAATGGAGTAACAACTCTTTTAATAACTGGACCAAATATGAGTGGTAAAAGCACCTATATGAGGCAGCTTGCTATTATAGTTATCATGGCTCAAATAGGATCTTTTGTACCTGCAGATGAGGCAAATTTACCAATTTTCGATCAAATATTTACAAGAATTGGAGCATCAGATGATTTAGTAAGTGGCGAATCTACCTTTATGGTCGAAATGTTAGAGGCTAAAAATGCGATTACAAGTGCGACTAAAAATAGTTTAATTCTTTTTGATGAACTAGGAAGAGGTACCGCAACCTATGATGGAATGGCTATAGCTGAGTCTATTTTAGAATTCGTAAATAAAAATATCGGAGCAATAACTTTATTTAGTACTCATTACCATGAACTAACCGAAATGGAAAAAAAGTTTAATAGTATTTTAAATGTACACGTTAGTGCCACCCTTGAAAACAATGAACTTATCTTTATGCATAAAATAAAAAAAGGTGCGGTAGATAAAAGTTATGGAGTGCATGTTGCTTCTCTTGCTGGAATGCCTCTAGATGTTATTAAAAGAGCAAATGAACTGCTTTCTCTTTATGAAAATCAAACACCAAGTAAAGAAAATGTTCAGTTATCATTTGATTTTGAAGAAAAGAATTTACTTAAAGAAAGATTAGAAACCATTGATCCTTTAAAGGTAACTCCAATGGAAGCAATAAATATTTTATATGAATTAAAAGAAATATCAAAAGAATAAAAATAAATTATATTTTGTGGTATAATTTTATAGAGGTTGAAGATGAAAAACAGAACAAAATTAAGAGAAAAAATAATGACTATTATCTATCAAATATCTTTATATAAAGAAAATGGACTAGAACATGATGTAGATACCGTTATCAAAGAAAATATTGAAATAGAAAATGAATTTGTTAAAGATATGGTATATGGAATTATAACTCATGGTGATGAACTTAATTTGCTTGCTAATAAATATTTAAAAGGATGGACAATAAACCGCCTTGATAATACTGGAGCAGCTATTTTAAGACTAGCTTTGTATGAAATAAAATATACAGACACGCCGCCTGTAGTTGTTATAAATGAAGCAATTGAGCTTGCTAAAAAGTTTAGTGATGATGCGGTAAGAAAAATGATTAATGCTGTTTTAGATAGGATAATTAATGAGTAAAAAGTATATAACCGTAACAACTTTAAATAAATATTTAAAAAATAAATTTGATACTGATCCCCATATCCAAAACATTATAATTAAAGGTGAAATATCAAACTTTAAAGGACATACTAGGGGACATTTATACTTTACTTTAAAAGATGAAACAAGTAGAATAAATGCGGTAATGTTTCAGTACAGTGCTAGTAAACTTACCTTTACTCCCGAAGATGGAATGACAGTACTCGCAACAGGTAGAGTAAGTATTTATGAAGCAACTGGGCAATATCAAATTTATATTGAAGAGATG
>JGI24710J26742_10004620_pt1 | contig 11239 bp, 13 predicted proteins | sample BioPla2DNA2_FD_26742 | JGI IMG/M metagenome (IMG submission 26742) | reverse complement strand
AACAAAACCATATAAATTATTACTATGAATATTGTTTGCATATCCATTAGCGGCCATTACACTCATCGGGTCTCCTCTTGCGCCAGCATTTTTCATGTCCGCACCGTTATATCCTAATGAGTTTGGCCAAATATGTTCTCGATTTATGCCCCAATTCGTTTGAGAATGATCTGCCCTTGCAACAGTTTGATTATCTACATTTCTATTAACAAAAAAGGCATGTACATATGGGTCTGTACCATCTGTAAAGGAATAGTTACTTATTGTATTTGTAGCTGAACTATAACCCTGGATTTCACTTGCAGGTGATTTTTCCCAGTCCCTCATAGCTATTTCATAAATTCTCCAAAGATTAGTTGAACTATCATATTTATGATATTTTTGCCCATTTTTCAAAATAGGTTTTAAATTTTTAAGAAGATTTTCGCCTTGCTTTTCACTATTAGGAAGTGAATTTAGAGCACTATAGTAATTTCTTATAGATGCATCTGTTGGATAATTTAGGTCGATATTCATCGTTGCAGGTATTGAAGTGTTATTATATGCACTTGTTACTATTTCTTTTTTCGTCCCTTTACTAAAAAATAGCCCTGATAGTACAGCGCTAAAGGTAATTGATAAAATTAAGGTTAAGGAACGGAGCTTGTTAAATTTATTATTCATATTATGCCCTTTCTTAGTTGGTGGCTTTATTATAGCAAGTAATTAATAACTTGTTAATTACAATTGTTTTGTTAATGAGACATTAATGTTGTAAACAACATTTTTTTCTATTAACTATATATAACGCAATTCTTTTAAAAATAGCAAATTATGTCAATAATTAATGAGTAAAGGAGACAAAATTTGCATAATAATTACTATAGTATTTTTAATTAACAACAATTGTCAACTAAAAATCACATAGCATCGCATTTGTTATCGCAAACATCTTTTTCTTGCGTTATATATTCTCTTAATGTAAACTACTTAGGTTCGCTAACTAATGGTATTCATTTAGTATCTTCAAAAGGTCCTACTTCTTCATGGGAAATTACTTTTGAAGCTGCTAAATATTCACCCGATACAATTTCTTCACCTGCCGTTATTAAAACAAGCGTGAATAATTCCTTACGTCAAATTAAATATCATTCAAATTCACTGTTTTTTAATACATTCAGTATTTTAGGTACACCCCAAGAGTGTTCAGTAGAACTATTTGTAGATGAATCGTCAATGACGCCTAGTAATGAAGTGATGAGTATAACTAATGACATTCTATAGGGTAATGGCAATAATGCAGAGGGATGCTGTGCTACTGTTCTACCCGTACTAGATTGGGCAATTGGTGCCATGACTCAAGAAGGACAAACCGCTTTTTATAGTAGTAGTGATTCTAATGTTATAAGCGCAATTGAGCGACATGAATATATAACCGAGTGGGTCAACCTTAATACTACAACACCGTTAATTGGTTTATTAAAGAAAAATAATATGAATAACGCACTTCTTCTTGTATCTTTCGCAGGTATAGGAGCAATCGCGTGTTATTATATTTTCGTAAAAGAAAACAAGCAAAACAATGCTAAATTTAGAAAAACGCTGCAAAAACAGCGTTTTTTTGATAAATTCAATTATTATTGATATAAATTAGAAAATTTCTTCGGGCAATATCTTTGAATTAATTATTGCTTGTATGGTTTTGATTGCTACTGAGTAATCAACTTTCTTATATAAAAGTTTAACAGTTATAGCATTATAATCGTCAACAAAAACCTTTTTACTCACGATTTCATTTAAAATTTCTACGGGCTTTGCTCCTTTATTACATGATAAATTAATATTCTCATGTCGTTGCCGATCTTTTATAACGTTGGGAATGATTTTCTTAACAATATTTAAATCTAATTATTTGCTTTCCCACATCATATGAACATCATATATGTGCCTAGATTTTCTATTATAGTCATCCTTCAAATAGTAATCGCAAATAGCGAATAACTTATTAACAAAAGTTCTTTCTATTGTTTGAACACACATATTAAATGGATTTAAGTTAAATCTATTTATGATTTCAGTTTCGTTTTCTGAGAATAAAAAATTTGTTATGTAATTACTTGTTTTTAATGTAGTGTATGGGTACGGATTATAAAAAAGCATTGTTTCTAAAATAATAAAGGGTAACATTGTATTATCATTTTTGTAAAGATTCTTATAACCTATTTTGTACTGATTGAAACTTCTCCCTGATTTTATTTGATCTTCGTTTAAAAGTTTCATGTCAATTTTATCGACAATTTCTAAAATAATCGTTTTTAAAATTTTATTATTTTTTTTATTTTTTTAGGATCCGTAAATTGTAATGAAATATCTATATCTTCTGAAAACCGATTTATAATGTTATAACATTTTGATAATGAAGTCCCTCCCTTAAACACGATAGGGATTGTTTGATTATATTTATTAAGTTCTTTAAGAAAAAGCGACACATAATGATCCTTTTCAATTTGAAATCCCAATAAACCAGTTTTGCTTTCTGTTGCATTTATTAATTCGTTAAAAAGAACTACATTTTTATGTAATAACATTATTTCCTCCTATCCTATAAAATCTTATCTGGGCTCTTTGAGGGTATGAAGAAATAACTTTTTCGAATTCTTTTTCACTAATTTTTATATTAGAAATGTACGAATTTAATGCCTCTTTTGCATCATTTAGATCATATTCGCTATATTTTTCAAACTCTAATAGCAAATCAAGTATTTGTAGTAATTTGTAGTTTTCATTTGTGATTTTAACTCTAGGAGAATTAATAATCAGTTTTGTGTTATTGATTTTAATTTCTCTTTTTCTATTGGAAACACGATTAGAATAAATGACATCGACAGCAGCAGTTTGAGTTGTTAAACCTATTTTATTAGCTAAATTTATACCGCTTTTGTATCCGAAAATGTTGTTATCTCTATCTTTCAGGTATGAGATTTCAATAATTCCAGATATGTTGGGGGTTGCTTTTTTTAATAGTCGCTTAGAGTTTGGTAATTCATATACTCCGTTTTTAACACTTATTAGTTTGTTCTCATTAATTAATCTTCTTATGTATTCTCTAATGGTATTTTTATTTGCGTTAGGTAACAATTCGTATAATTCTTTTAAAAGAAAGGGTTGTCCATAGCCAAAATTTTGTTCCAAAAAAGGATACATTTGATTTTAAAACTTTATCATTTACTTTCACAATGTTTTTCATATTCATAATATAGCATATTTTAAAAAATAGTAACTTTTTTCGTTATTTATAGGAAAATAGTCACAATAATTATCATATCAAACAATTTATAACATTTTTTTGCTCTAATAAAGTTTAAAAATCCAGTGATTAATTAATACATTTGGAACAAAAAACGCCGTTTTTGCGGCGTTATTTGTTTTCTGGAACCCTCTCCCAATTCGAACACAATGTGGTCGATTTTTTTATTTCCGCTTTCTAATTTGTGGACGGCTCCTCAAATTTTGTGGACGGCAGGGATTTTAAGGTTGTTTTCATTATATCAGTTTATCTTAATTTAGAAAAGCCAAGATTTACACCTTGACCTTTCTTCCACAATAGAATCTAAAACTTATAGTTTTATCTTTATGAACAATTGCACTCTCTACCATTGCCATCCATGCTTCCTTATTCCATTTTAGGATTAAGTTTGGCTCTTTTTCCATTAGACCTACTGAAGCAAGGATCTTTGCTTTTTTGCCTCTTCGAATTGTTTTCTCATTCATGAGATTGCCAATCTTAGTGGTTATTTGTTTGCTTTTATCTTCTAGTGCCTTATATTGCTTTTCAAACTCNTCTTCAGAAATTGTGTCTGTTTTAGTTCTTTTTTCGATAAGGCTAGACACCATATTTTCCACTACTTCAAGCTCAAGTTTTGCTTCACTTATCTTGGAATCAAGTTCTTCTTGGCATCCAAGCAATTCAGCAACTTCTTTTAGGTCATCAATAATCTTTTCCTTATCAGTCATCACTTCGTTGTATGCAAGCATGAACTTATTCTTAATTTCTTCTTCAGTTAAATGTGGAGTCATGCATTTGTGGCTATTGTTTGAATCAAACTTATGGTTGCATTGATAGATAACTCTTCTATAAGCATCGTTGCTATGCCATACTTTTCTTCCATAGAAGCTACCGCAATCCTCACATATCAACTTTGATGAGAAGATATCGTTAGAAGAGTAAATGGCACCTATTTCATTTCTTCTTTGTATTTCCGCTTGGACCATATCCCATTCCGCTCTATCGATGATTGCTGGATGAGAATTCTCAACATAGTATTTAGGAAGCTCTCCATTGTTCTTGACCACTTTGTGGTCTAGATAGTTTGGAACATATCCCTTTTGAAGAAGAGCATCACCTTTGTACTTTTCGTTTGTGAGAATAGAAAGAACACCATTTTTAGACCATTTTTTACTACCCATAACTGTCTTGATTCCAAGCTTATTAAAGTGTTGAGCAATGCTATGAGCGGTATATCCTTCAAAAAGAAATAATCTATAGATTTCTCTTACTAAAGGAGCTTGAGTTTCATCTATTTCTATTCTTCCATCTTCTCCTTTTTTATACCCAAGAAAGCTACTATAGGCGATTGTGACTTTTCCATTTTGATAAGCTACTTTCTTTCCCCACTTCACGTTTTCTGAAATGCTTCTTGATTCCTCTTGTGCAATAGAAGCCATAATGGTCATTATCAATTCACTTTTTGAATCAAACGTCCAAATGTTTTCTTTTTCAAAGAACACTTCTACATGGTGAGCTTTTAACTCTCTAACCTTTTGAATAGTGTCTAGAATGTTTCTAGCGAATCTTGATATCGATTTGGTGATGATTAGGTCAATTTTGCCGCTTAAAGCATCAGCAATCATTTTGTTGAAAGCTTCTCTTCTTTTGAGATAAGTTCCACTAATACCTTCATCAGCATAAGTATCAACATACTCCCAATCAGTTCTTTCTTTAATGTATTTGGTGTAATGTTCGACTTGAGCTTCGTAGGATGTGTATTGCTCATCACTATCAGTAGAAACACGTGCATATGCCGCAACTCTTCTTTTTATGCTGTTTAGTATAGGCAAATTTGTAGAGGCATCAATTGTTGGTTCAATTACTGTGATTCTTGGCATAGTTTTCTCCTTTCGTTCATTTCGTTTNTCCTTTTTCTAGCTAATTCTTTCATTTCTTTAGACCATGATTCTTTTCTAGATGGATAAGACCAGCTTTGTTCAATAGTCTCTCCACTCTTGAAGTGGTAGATTAGTCTTGAATCATTAAAGACATCTATATGGTCAACTTTTGCTCTAAAAATGGCTTCATCAAACTCTTTGAGTTTAAGTACATCGGCGGTTACTTTTTCTAAAATATCTTGAGGCACCTTTTTGTTTGGGCATCCTTCTTTTCCATACTTATCGTAATAAGAGCAAATGTAATGGAACTTGCCCCTACTAGATTTTCTAGTGAAATGCCGTTTGCAATAAGGGCACACTAGCATTTGCTGAAATGGATTACTCTCTTTTCTAGTTGTTGGTTCAATAGCTCTTTCCACCATCATCTCTTGTACCTTGACAAATGTTTCCTTATCAATGATTGGCTCGTGAGCTTCCTCGATTCTCCATTTTCTCTTTTGGCCGACATTTCTAATCATTTTCTTTGTTATAAAATTTTCGTTAAAAGTGCTTTGAAGAGTTATGTCTCCAGTGTAGATTTCGTTTTTCAAAACACCAGTAACTGAANTGTACGTTATCTTTCTATTAAATCTAGATTTAAAGCCCATTCTATTTAAGGTAATTGCTATTTTTTGAGCACCATACCCTTCTAAGTAAAGCTTGAATATCATCCTCACTACTTCAGCCTCTTTTGGTTCTATTATCAAAACACCATTTTGAAGGCGGTAACCAAGGATTGTCATCGAATATACCTTTCCTTCGCTAAAGTGCTTCAAAACAGCCCATTTGACATTCTCGGACATATCTCTAGCTTCTTCTTGAGCCATTGATGCCAAAAGAGTGAGAATGAACTCTCCTTCTTCAGAAATCGAATGCATGTTTTGTTCTTCAAAGAAAACGTCAACTTTAAGTGCTTTTAGCTCTCTAATAGTCTTAAGCAAAGTTGCTGTATTACGAGCGAATCGAGAAATAGACTTTGTGATAATGAGATCAATCTCGCCTTTTCTACATTTTTCGATGAGTTTATTGAATTCCACTCTATCTTCTTTTGTTCCGCTGATACCTAAATCGGCATAGACTCCTTTGAAGATATAGTCTTTCCTAGACTTAATATAGGTGCGATAATGCTCAACTTGATTGTTAAAAGAATGAAGCAAAGATTCTTTGTTTCTGCTGACTCTAGCATAAGCTGCAACTCTAAGAAGTTTAGGTAACCTTTTTGATGATTCTATTATCTTGATTTGAGTCATTTTTTATCTCCTTTTCCTCACCTATATTAATCCCATAGCAAGGGGTGTTTATCAAGTTATTAAGTCTATAAATAGACTTATCTTTGATACAATGTTTCTTAGATAGAAATGCCTCGGTTTTTATATAATCATCTTCAGAAATCACTCCTTGATCCAACATATCTTTTATGTGTTTCATCTCAGCTAAATAGAGGTCTAAATTACTTGTTTTCATTTTTCATCCTCCACTTTCTAGATTCGTGATTNTGGAAACACTCTCTTGAACAAAATCTTCCCTTTTTATATTTAGAAACCATAAATTGTTTTCCGCATTCTTCACATGTACACGCTNTTTTAAACCAGGATTGCTTTCTTGTGTGCTTATTCCAATAGGCCTTTGAACATTCTTTGCAGCAAAAATGCTTAATTCTTCCTTTTAATGGAGGAAACTCTTTTCCACAATTTAGGCAATTGATAGTCAAATCATTAACTGGGTTTCTTAAAAGAAACATTGAAACCGCACTTTTGTTAACATTCAAAGTTTTTGCGATTATCGATAAACTGGTGCCTTTTTCTCGCAAATGATAGATTGTCAATTTCTGTTGTATGGTGAACATGCTCTCACTCCTTTCGCAAGGAATGGGACCAATAACCCTGTGTTTTGACGGATTATTTTGATTTCTAAAGAAAAAANCTCCCCTTTCGGAGAGAATCTTGTATACTATTTGCACCGGGCATAAGCAGTAAAGCTTAGCTTATAAGTTCAATATAGGTAGCACGAGAGTTACCAATAATAGTTTTATTAAAGGAGAAACACTTATGTCCGATTATGAACTTCCAGTTACTGTCTCTTCAGTGAGGCATGAATTCGGAACCTTCTTTGATAGAGTTAGAGTTCTTTATAACTTAGCATTCTTCAAAGAAGAAAAAGGCTACAGAGCGGAAGTTGTGAAAAAGTACGCTGATGAATTGTTTGAGGCTAACCGCATCAGTGAGTATATCCACTCCATCATTGGAGAAGCGATTGAAAAGTTCACACTACTCTCTCCAGTCAAATTAAAAGAGATGGCTCCAAATCTAGAACACCTAGACCAATGGATAACCATCTCAATATGCGATATTAATCAAGAAATCTATGAATTGATGTCGCGTTAGCATCAAGCCTCGAAAGAGGCTTTTTTTATAGTAATGCTCTTGCTTCTTTTAAGCATTCTTCCATTTGTTTTTCAAGATTGGTGTTGTGCTCTTGAATTCTTGCTTTTTGATTGCCTTTAAAGACCAAATAAATGACTAACGGAAACACAAATAGAATCAATAAAAGGAACATAACCAAAAAATTAATAGGTTCATCATAGATTGGCGTATATACCTTTTTTTGTGCTTTTAAAGCAAAATATTTATCATCTAAGGCTTTTATCAAACGATAATTAGGCATATCCATGTCACGAGCCAAAACATTANATGATGTTCTCCCTCTATGAACATCCTGAGTGTATTTCCAGCCGAAGCTTTCATAGACTTTCAAATTTCTTTCGCGTTCGCCTTTCTCACTCCACCCTAAANGGACTTCTCTTGTCTCAATGTTCATTATTGTTTCCTCCTAGTTAATCTTTGTAACTGCTTTTGTGCTCAATTTAATTTGATAGAAGTGGGCATCGCCTAAAACTAGTTTAGGGATGTAATTTAAGAAGTATAGGTTACCAGCATCAGAGATTGATAAGTTGGAACCATAATACTTAGAATCATAGCCAACTAATAATTCTTGAGTGCCATCAGCTGTTGCATCTTTGCTGACTCTATAGAAACCAGCACTACTAGCTGCANNTACAGCATATGAATAGTAATACACGTAATTGCCATTTAATAAGATTTCATTTGGATTTGTTTTGCTAGATGCAAGCTTCGTTCCTTCGCCTAATGATGTGAAGTCTGTCCTTCTAACAGAGTTTTTCTTTTATGCCGTTATAGATGTAGAAGATATTATTTCCATCAAAAGCGAATTGTTTAACATTCTTAATATTGTTGGATAATCTTGTACTAGATAATCCTTCGGTTGTGGTTGTGATATCGCTTAACGTGACATATTCAATGTAACCATTATCTTGTCCTGTAGCACAATTGATGAAGTAAAGTTTGCCATCTTTAATAGTAAGGTTCTTTGCGCCATTAACTTCAGAGAACTTCACATATTCGCTACCATCAAGTCTCATTCTGGACATACCACCAGCAGCACCAGCCCAGTTGTAATGGGTTGCGTATAAATAAGTTCCATCACTAACCATATTTCTAACATCGTTAGAATTGAGCTTTTCAGCTTCACTTGGTTGAAATACATGATTCCGTTATAAATATAGAAATCTTCAACTTTGTTTGTTGTTAATTGTGAACTCTTCTTAGAGGATTCGTCGTAGCAATAAAGCGTCTTACCGGCATACATATTCAAGTAATATGTTTTAGTGCCTAAAGATATCGTTTGACCACCGGTATTTAATGGGGTTGATTCAGGAGCAACAAACCCATCTAATAAATCGGTTTTAGCATGTGTTGATGTGTTGTAACGATATAAGTGTAAGTCCATTGAATCAACATAGACTAATGATGTGGAAGATTCGACATCAAAACCATTAACACCATCATTGGCTAATAATTGTTCTGGATTGCCANCACTTGTGCTAATTCTCCAGACACCTTTAACTGAATCATCAACTGCAGAAAATAAATCAGTGTAGTTGTAATATAAATATCCGTTCTTAACGGTTAAGAATTCACCAGCGGCATTTGTTAATTTAGTTGGGTCGGTTGAAGAACTCGATAAATCAAGATATCCAATATAGTCATTCAATAAACCGTTAACTGTGCAATAAAGTNTATTGTTATTAATTGTGAATTCATGAACCTTTTCTTCCATCACTAATGATGTGGCGTTACTAGAAAGATTCATCTTATATAAGTAGTTGTGGTCATTACCATTTGTAAAGTAGAGATTACCACCATAGATGGCTAAGTTATCGCTCTTGCCTTCAAAGACTCTGGTTACAACTGGCTCATTGCTTGAATCANTAGCATCTACTTTGTAGATACCAGATTTAGCAGCTTTAAGGGCGTTGCTTGAATAGTAATAAACATTGTCGCTATATTTAACAAAGTCATCGATATTACTATCTGTATACAAAACACTAGAAGAACCACCACTGACTTGTTTTACTGAATTGAATAATGTTGAGCCAGCAATGAATATCGCTGAAGATGGGCTATATTTATTGAATTCTTTTGGAGAAGAATAATCGATAAGATTGAGTTCTCCGCTACTTAATGAATATAAATAACTATTGTGTAATCCGTTTGCAAAATAGACAGTTCCATCGCTTGCCACAAATACAGGCATATCTTTCTTTTGTGCCTTAATCGTTAAAGTGGCAGTGAGTGTTTCAGTAACATAGTTACTGTTTGAAATAACGCATGTATATGTGTATGTTCCTACTTCGATAGCACTTGTAACCACTTCATTGTTTGCATTTTTAACAGTTTCGTTAACGGTAGTTCCTTGAGGAAGTGTACCCACTAATTGAATGTCATTAATATGTTCAGCGCCATCATATTTAACGGACTTGCTTTCATAGGTATAACCAGTAAAGGTGGCTTTGCTAATTGTTAACACAGCATTAAGTGTTAAGTCGTTATAGTTTGGAGCAGTAATCACAGCTGATGCATTGTATGTTCCAGCATTGGTGTGTGGACCATTGTTTGTATAAGAAACACTACCACCAGTTGGTAAATCGCCACTGATTGTTAATGTATGAGGTTGGCCATCGTATGTAACTGTTTGGCTTGAGAATGTAACGCCAGAAATATTGGCTTTATTAATAGTTAAAGTTGCGTTGAGAGTTTTGTCATTATATCCATCTTTAACTAATTTAGCAGAGGCGTTATATGTTCCGGCATCAACATGCTCTTCTCTGCCAGTATAGGTGATTGTAGTATTCTCAGGAGCGCCACTCACTTCAGCAAGAATGTGAGGTTGGCCATCATATGTATATGTAGCACTTTCAAAGGAAACACCTACGAAATCACTCTTTGTTGGATCTCCACCTGGCTCAGTGCCACCACCACTTGAATCATCTGGAGGATTTGTTGAGCCTCCACCACCACAAGCCGATAAGAACATTCCCAACAATACTGGAACTAAAAACAACAATTTCTTTTTCATTTGATGTATCTCCTTAATAATGTGTCTTGTTATAAATAAGAATTGGAATAAATGAGAAGAATGATAAAAGCGCTGATAGACTAAGCGCCAACAAAAACACTCCAACACCAATTAAAATGCCTAAAACAAAGAATAAGATTTTCATAGCGATTAGCCACATAAATCCCTCTAAATCCCAAGTAAAAATGAGTCCAGGGAATCTAATTGACCATGAAGCTACTTCCATAAAAACATCACTTACATATGAAGCTGTAAAAATACAATAAATTGTGGCCATGGTTGTATATCCAATTAAAATAGGACCAGCAATTGTCCAACCAATGCCAACTGTTTTGACATTTATAATGCAAGTAANAAGAGCCGCGATAAATAAAACCACACCGATGATAATGGACCAAATTAACGGTTTAGAATCATTCCTATTTGTAATTTTATGAAATGGACCTGTATATACCTTTTTTGGAACTGGTTTCATTGATTCTTCAACTTCTTTAACACGTTTATCCATTTCTTCTTCGTGTTTTCTGAAACAGCTGTCACAAATCAATACCATTTCTTTAACACCAGAAGACGATTTTCTTTCGATATTGTGAATTAAATCACCATCAAATAATTCCTT
>JGI24710J26742_10004602_pt1 | contig 11260 bp, 7 predicted proteins | sample BioPla2DNA2_FD_26742 | JGI IMG/M metagenome (IMG submission 26742) | reverse complement strand
GTGAAAGAGATTGAAACAACGGTGCTCGGTCCGGAAACCCGGATGCTCTTCATCACGGCGGGTATGGGAGGCGGCACGGGAACCGGGGCTGCTCCCATCATCGCAAAGATGGCCAAAGACCGGGGCATTCTTACGGTGGCGGTTGTCACGATCCCCTTCAAAAACGAAGGATCCGAGGCCCTCGGAAAAGCGGCGGACGGGTTGCAGGAACTCCGGAAGAACGTGGACAGCATGCTCATCATCAACAACGAGAAATTGTATGAATTCTTCGGAGACACACTGATTCAAGATGCCTTCCCGAAGGCAGACGAAGTGCTGGCAACCGCCGTGCGCGGCATCACGGAGATCATCAGCAAACACGGCTACATCAATGTGGACTTTCAGGACATCAAGACAATGATGACCGGAAGCGGTATGGCCTTGATGGGATGCGGAATCGGTACCGGGAAGGATCGGATCGAGGATGCGGTGCGCGGGGCTCTCGATTCGCCCCTGCTCAACGACTTCGACCTGTCGACGGCCAAGAACATGCTGCTGAACATCACCGTCGGCCGGAACGAAGAGGGACTCAAGATGGACGGGCTCAACGAAATCGACCGTCTCATTGAAAAATATGCCGGGAATGTGAATCGGTTCAAACGGGGCATCGTATACGAGGACGACAAGGATTTCGGCGACCAGATCCGGATCACGGTCATCGCTACCGGATTCAGTTACAAGGACTTGAGCAAGATCATCGATGTGTCGCTGGGCAACATCGTCATCATCAACGAGGACTTTGTCTACAAACCCCGGTATCAAGAGCCCGGTGAGGAAATCGATCTGCCGGAACCGGCGGGAGTATTCCGGAAAATCGGCTACAACAAGGGAGAGAACGAGCGCCGTTTCCATTTTTCCGAAAATGACAAGCCCGTGCTGCTGGTCGACCTCAAGGCCAACATGGCGCAACTGGAAAACACTCCGGCGATCAAACGGATGGTCAAGGCGGAAAGGGAATCCTAATTTTAGTACTTTGCAGGTTGAAATCAGATCACGACATGACAAGAAGAAGAACAAGAGTCCGATTCGCGCCGTCACCGACCGGCCCGCTGCACATGGGAGGCGTTCGTACCGCCCTATACAATTATCTCTACGCCAAGCAGAAAGACGGAGACTTCATCATCCGGATCGAAGACACCGACTCCCAACGGTTCGTTCCCGGGGCGGAGCAATACATCATCGATGCTTTGAATTGGTGCGGCATCATTCCTGACGAAGGTGTGGAAGACGGGAAGGTGGTGGAGACCGCCTCCCCGAAACATCCGCACGCCCCCTACCGCCAAAGCCAGCGCAAGGGCATCTATCGGGAATATGCGGAAGAACTCGTACGCAAAGACGCCGCCTACTACGCTTTCGATACGACCGAATCGCTCGCCGAAGCCCGAGCCGAAGCGGAATCCCGAAGGGAAACTTTCATCTACAACCGGAAGACCCGCAAGCAGATGCGGAACTCCCTCACCCTACCGGAAGAAGAAGTAAATAATTTGCTGGAGCGCGCGACCGACTGGACAATCCGCTTCAAGATGCCGGAGGATACGGTCGTGCGGATGGACGACCTGATCCGCGGACACATCGAGGTGAACACGGACACCCTGGACGACAAGGTCCTCTGGAAACGGGCGGACGGGCTTCCCACCTACCACCTCGCCAATATCGTGGACGATCACCTGATGGACATCACGGAGGTCATCCGCGGCGAGGAATGGCTTCCTTCGCTCCCCCTGCATTATCTGCTGTACCGAGCTTTCGGCTGGGAAGACACCATGCCGCGCTTCGCGCACCTGTCCCTCTTGCTCAAGCCGAACGGGAAAGGCAAACTGAGCAAGCGCGACGGAGACAAACTCGGCTTTCCCGTTTTCCCGCTCCAGTGGATCAATTCGGAAGGGGAAATCTCGCGCGGCTACCGCGAAGACGGTTATTTCCCCGAGGCCTTCGTGAATATGCTCGCCTTCCTCGGCTGGAATCCCGGCGAGGGAGACAACCGGGAACTTCTCTCCATGGAGGAGCTGATAGAAGCGTTCTCCCTGGACCACATCGTGAAATCCGGCGCGCGCTTCAACGCCGAAAAGGCACGTTGGTACAACAAAGAATACCTCCGGATGAAATCCGACGATGAACTCGCCGGTCTCCTTGTCCCCGTATTGGAATCGCACGACCTCAACATCGTGGAGTGCCCGGTCTGCGCGCTAACGGCCGGAGCGGAATTCCGGGGATCCGGAGCGGATTTCGAGAAGCACATCTACACCCGGGACTATGTCCGTGATGTCGTCTCCTTCACCAAGGAGCGGGCTACCTTCGTCGCCGACTTTTGGGACATCGCTCCCTATCTGTTTGTTGCTCCTACCGAGTTCGAAGCGTTCGGACTTCCGGCACCCTTCCAAAAGAAGGATGTGGAGAAATTCTGGAAACCTGAAAACGTGGAACTGGTCCGGCAACTGGCCGCCTTCATCAAAGACTATTCCGGCCCCTGGGCAAAGGAAGAATTGGAGACTGCGATGGAAGCGTACATCCGCGGGCAGGAATGGCCGATGGGCAAGGTGATGAATACGACCCGGCTTGCCTTGGCAGGAGCCGCGAGCGGCTTGGGCATCGCCGACATCGTGTTCCGGATCGGAAAACAAGAATGTGCGAAGCGGATCGAAGCCGCCTTCATACGGCTCGGCTGAAAAAACGACCTATAAGTTGGAATCCAAGAACTTCCGAAGAGATGCCTCTCCTTGGATGGTTGCGTCGACGAGCGAGCCGTTCACGATCATGAACGACACGGGAAGTTGGTTGCCGATATTGTACAGGACCGCCGCGCGTGAAGCAGGGCCCAGACCGTCACAGACGTTGATCCACGGAAGTTTCTGGTTATTCACCGCACTGGCCCAAGTTCCCTTGTCGGTGTCCAGGGAGACCGCATAGATTTCAAATCCCCTGGGATGATAGGCGTTGTACACCGGAAGGAGCACATCTTGGTTGAACATTTTTTGCGCGGCATCGGCAGCGCTCCAGAAGTAGACCAAGATCACCTTCGCATCCAAGCTGCCGAGACGCACCTTGGATCCGTCGATCGAAGGAAGTTCCAATTCAGGATAGGACATTTCGGGCGCCTCGCTGATGCGCTGACTCAGGTTCAAAAGTCTGAATCTGCGGTCCGCTTCCTGACCCAACGCCTTGACATAGCGGGAAGCCGGATAAACGGTCAGGAGCGAATCATAGGCGTTCTTGAAATGAATCGCATCCGTGGACTGGCTGAATACCGGGAAATCCGGATTGATCTTCTGATACAGCACCGGAATGGTCGTGATGGATTTCCGGTTCTCCATCACATATATGACCCGGGAACGATAATACTCGATGTACTGTCGGGAAGCGAAAGGATTGTCCCCCGCCTCCAGCGCATCCCCGAAACGCTGCATGAAGTCGCTGAAATCCCTTTCGATCTGCTGAAGTTTGAGGCTCTCCTCGGAACCTTCGACAGAATAGTTGCCGAGTGTATCGGAAACCACTTTCACCCGATCCCCCTTTTCGAGCAGCACGGAAGCGAGCTTCGTCTCCCCTTTGTAGAAATAGACAAATTCGGGTTCGCCTTCCCGGACTTCCAGCCGATAGGAGTAGGATCCGTCCGAAGCGGTCTTGATCGTGTCGATGACATCATTGGAAGAGGTTGTGAGCTGCTTCACGACGATCTGGGTATCGGGGGCGCCGGTCAGCATTCCTTTAACCTCGGCTTTCGGAGAACAGGCAGCCGCACCGATGCAAAAGGCAGCAAGGGCCGGGAGGCAAACTTGGTTTTTCATGGTCCTACAGTTTCTTGAATTCATTCAAGACAGCATCGGCGATCGCTTGGTTCTCTTCCGGGCTGAGTTTGATCCGATCTTTCCGGAAATCCAAGTCGGTTTCACTCTGCAAGGGAACCAGATGAATGTGGGTGTGGGGCACCTCCATGCCCAGCACACAGACACCGATGCGCTTGCAGGGAACGACAGCCTTGAGCGCGAGCGCCACCTTGCGGGCAAACGCCCAGAGTCCCTCGTACGTCTTCTCGTCGAGATGAAAAATGTAGTCCTCTTCCACCTGCTTCGGGATAACCAGGGTATGTCCCTTCGCCAACGGACTGATGTCCAGAAAAGCATAGAAAAAGTCGTCTTCCGCGACTTTGAAAGAGGGAATCTCCCTCTGAGCAATTTTTGTAAAAATCGTTGCCATCGTTTTGCCGGACTTAAAGTGTGATATCCAAAATCTTAAATTTAATAATTCCCGAAGGCGCATGCGCCTCAACGGTTTCTCCCTTGGAATGACCGAGGAGCGCCTTGGCGATCGGCGTCGTAGCGGCCAGCCTTCCCTGCGTAAAATCAGCCTCCGTCTCTCCCACAATCATAAACTCCATCACTGCATTATTGGAGAGGTTCCGCACCTTGACCTTGTTCATCAACTGCACCTTGTCGGTCCCGACTTGCGATTCGTCAATGACCTTCGCGTTCGCGATGAGGTCTTTCAGACGGACGATCTTCAGTTCCAGCAGCCCCTGCGCTTCACGAGCCGCATCGTATTCAGCGTTTTCGGAGAGGTCGCCCTTCTCGCGCGCCTCCGCGATCGCCGCCGAAATCTCGGGGCGCCGCGCGATCGCGTCCGACAGTTCCCTCCTCAATTTTTCCAACCCGTCCTGGGTCATGTAATGAATATCCGCCATAATTGAACGTTTTATTCTTTCTGTTCGTAAAAAATAACGGAGTTCTGCCCTTTTCCGACAGAACCCTGTTTATTAAGCAAATATAGATAAAAATATTCAAAAAACAGTGCTACTGTCCATCGAATTTCGGTTTCATAATTTCCGAATAGAGGATCAGGTTCCGCTTGTCGATGCGCAGCTTCTTTTTCTCCTGCACCACAGGGGCGTGCACGTCCGTTCCTGCGGGCTGGGCAGGAACTTTGTAAGCGGAGGCCGGGGCCGGGGCGGAAGGCGACCGGAGACCCGCACACTCGCGCCGCGTCTCCGGAGTTCCTTCTTCGAATACGATATCTTTCTCAAGAATCTCCGGCCACTGCTCAGGAAGAGGATTCGATTTCTTCGTTTTGCCGGCAACCGACAAGACCGCGCCGACCGCTAAAATAATAAGGGTGATGATCGTACCGAAATCCAGTTCCATGACAATCGCTATTCTTTGGGATAAATGTAAGAAATTTTCTTCAGATTTCCGCGCTCCGACAAAATTCTCGGTCCGCTTCCAGCTGAGTCTTCAGTTCTTCCACAGTTGCGAACTTGCGTTCGTCGCGGATTTTGCGCAGGAAATGAACTTTCAAATCCAGGCCGTAAATGTCCTCGTCGAAATCAAATAAATTCGTTTCGATCGTCAGAGCCTTCACGTCGGAAACCGTGGGTCGGATTCCGATGTTGCACATGCCCTTCAATCTGAGGCCGATCGTCTCCGCCTCCACCTGGTAGACCCCGTTTCCGGGAAGCTGCTTGAGGGGTTCGTACAATTGCATGTTGGCGGTGGGAAAACCGATCGTGCGGCCGAACTGATTGCCGGCAACCACGACCCCGTGCAGGGTGTACGCATACCCCAGCATCTCAGCGGCAGCCGTCACATCCCCCCTGGCGAGCAAAGCCCGGATCTTGGTGGAACTGATGGCGAGAGAAGTATCGGCATTCACCGGCTTCGTCCGGATGACGTCCAATCCCAGACTGCGGGCAAGGGGTTCAATCCGGTCCGGCGTGAGCAGGTCGCTTCCCATCCGGTTGTCATAGCCGATCAGGATGGCTTTCCCTCCGAACCGTCCGAGGAGATAGTCCCGGAGGTAGGCTTCCGTCGAAAGACGGCTGAAAGCCTTGGTAAAGGGCAAGACCTCAATCCGGTCCACGCCCAGTCCTTTCAGCAATTCTTTCTTCTCCTCCAGCGAAGTCAACAGACGGAGATCCCGCGCGTCGCTTTGCAGGACATTGCGGGGATGGGGCTGAAAGGTAACGACCAGACTCTGCTCATCACGCTCCTTCGCCGCCTTGACAAGTTGTTCGACGACCAAACGGTGTCCCCGGTGGACACCATCGAAAAAACCCGTCGCTATAACCATTTTACAAGTCCGAAATCCTGCCGGTGAGCAAGCAGAGGACTCTTGGCATACATTCGGATCGCCACCTGGTACATACCCGCCCGTTCGGGAAGGATGGAAGCCTGATAGCGGACGATCCCGTCATTGGATTCAACGACTTTGAATTCACACCTGTCCTGAATGTACAGCTGCTGCTTTCGATCAGAAGTGGCGAACAACATCTCCACTCCGATGTCCTCAGGAGAGAGGTCGCCCAGATTCAAGACAACCTCCACATCCAGGTCGTTTTTCGGAGACAGCACATAGGAGGCATCCGGTTGNGTNTGGGAAATCACCTCGATGTTTTTCCATGCCCTCCGCACACGAGTCTTCCAGTAGGCGATCCGTCGGGCAAGCCGGAAATCATCGGAGATGATCCGTTCTGCCCGTTCTGCTTGGGGCACATAGTACTGGTCGCAATAGTCGTTCAACATGCGGTTGGTCGTAAAATTGCAGGCGACCTGGGCCACTGTGTTCTTAATGTATTCAATCCACTTCGCGGAGAGACGGGTGCGCTCATCCACATCATAGTAGTCCGGCGCGATCTCGTTTTCGATGATCGTGTAGATGGTCGCTGCGTCAAGTTCGTTCTGGTAGCCTTGATCGTCGTAGGAGCGTCCCTGCGGAAGGCACCAGCCCGCGCCTTCTTTGTAGCCTTCCACCCACCAACCATCCAAAACGGAAAAGTGCATGACTCCGTTCATGGAAGCCTTCTCTCCCGAGGTGCCGGAAGCCTCTTGCGGACGGGTCGGAGTATTCATCCAAACATCCACGCCTTGAACCAGCCGTTTGGCGAGGGAAATGTCATAGCCGGGCAGGAAAACGATCTTGCCGATGAAGCGATCCTGCTTGGATATCTCGATGATTTGCTTGATGAAATCCTGCCCTGCCTTGTCGGCGGGATGGGCCTTGCCGGCAAAGAGGAACTGAACCGGACGCTCCGGATTGTTCACGATCGCGTCCAGCCGGTCCAGATCGCTGAAGAGCAGCGTCGCTCGCTTGTAGGTGGCGAACCGCCGAGCGAAACCGATGGTCAGTACGTCATCGCGCAGGTTGTCCTTGATGGAGACGATCTGGCTCGGCGAGTAGTGGTTGCAAAGAGCGGGATTGCCGATCCGTTCCTTCACGACCCGGATCAAGCGTGCCTTCAAGGTTTTCCGGACCGACCAGACCTCCTCGTCCGGAACCTTGTAGATTTCTTCAAAGCACTTCTTGTCATAGTGATGGGTCGCGAATTCCGGACCGAAGACCCGCGCATGCACCTTTTTCCATTCGGCAGCAGTCCAGGTAGAATAATGGACCCCGTTCGTGACATAGCTGATGAACAGTTCCTCCGGCAGGTAACCCGGGTACATATTGCTGAAGATCTCCTTGCTCACCTCGCCGTGCAGCATCGAAACGCCGTTGACATTCTGAGAGATGTTGGCGGCAAAAATGCTCATCGAGAACTTTTTATGGACATCGCCCCCGTTCACCTTGCCCAGTCCCATCAAGGTTTCCCATTCCACTTTCAGGCGTTGCGGGTAATGGCCGATGTACTTCCGAAGGAGTTCCTCGTCAAAGGCGTCATGACCGGCGGGAACCGGCGTGTGGGTGGTGAACAGGGAGGAGGCCCGGACGACTTCCAGGGCTTCTCCGAAGTCTAGATTGTCATCCTGGATGTATTCACGGAGACGCTCCAGCCCCGTAAACGCGGCATGCCCCTCGTTACAATGGTACACCTGCGGACGAATGCCGAGGTGACGCAACGCGCGGATACCGCCCAATCCCAGCAACAACTCCTGCTTCAGCCGGTTCTCCCAATCGCCTCCGTAGAGATGGTGGGTAACTTGACGGTCCTCAGGAATGTTCGCCTCATAGTCCGTGTCGAGGAGGTACAAATCCGTCCTTCCGACAGCCACCTTCCAGATGCGGGCGGTGATGTTACGTCCCGGAAAAGCCACGCTGGAGGTCAACCAATTACCTGCGGAATCCAGGACCGGCTGCGCAGGGATCCGCAGGAAATCCTGCGCGTCGTAGCGGGCCACTTGTTCCCCCTGCCCGGTGAGGACCTGGGTGAAGTAGCCATATCGGTACAGCAGCCCGACCGCAACCAAGTTCACATTCATGTCGCTGGTTTCCTTTAGATAATCTCCGGCAAGGATTCCCAAGCCTCCGGAATAGATTTTCAAAGAAGTATCCAGGCCGTATTCCATACAGAAATAAGCAATCTGGGGATTCTTCCGCTCGGATTTCAGCGCCATATAAGCATTGAACTCATCCAGCACGGCATGCATCTTGGCCAGGAACGCATCGTCCTTGGCCAGTTCGATGAAACGCTTCAAACTGACCGCATCGAGCAAGGCCAGCGGGTTCTGTTCCGTGGCATACCAGATGTCCTTGTCAATCGACCGGAACAGATCTTTCGCAGACTCGTTCCAGCACCACCACAGATTTTTGGCGAGGGTTTCGAGACCGGAAAGAGCATCAGGGAGATGGCGTGTCACCATAACACTTCTCCAGGAAGGATTGTTAATTTCTATTTTTTGGAATATCATCGATTTATCTTCCGCCTTTTCGTCCGGAAAAGCTCCCTTGGATGCGATAACGGTTTCCAGTGCCTTTGAATAGGCTTCCTTATAATATTGGATCTGATTTTCCCACAGGGCGATCTTCGAAACATCCCGGGCGTTGTCCATGTACTTCTTTCGGCCTGCGTCATCCAAGGCAGCGATTTCCTTCACCCGCGCGACCACGCCGTCCACGACTTCGAAATAGTTGGAATCGTTCCGCTCGAGAATGGTAATGCCGGGATGCTCCTTCCGATAGTGCGACTTGACCCAGAGGCCGAAGCCGGACAGGCTGGTCGTGAGGGTGGGCACCCTGAAGGCAAGGCTCTCCAGCGGGGTATAGCCCCAGGGTTCATAATAGGAAGGGAACAGGGTCAAGTCCAGCCCAACCAGCAAATCGTAATATTTTGTGTTGAACACTCCGTCCGTTCCGTTCAGATAGGAAGGCACAAAGTAGACCTTCACGCGGCTTCCTATGTCGTTCGTGAAGCCCAGTTCTTTGAATCGACGGGTGATCACATCGTATTCCTTGTCCATCAAGACATGGGAAACCTGTGTCCTGTAGGAAGAGCCGTTCCCTTCCAACTTCGCTACGAGATCCTTGTCGGCCCCGTGATTTCCGGAGGGAATGAGGATGAAGGCTTGGATGGACCGCCCCACCGGATCGCTCTTGTCCAGTTTGGAAAGCGCGTCGATAAAGACATCAATCCCTTTGTTCCGGTACTCGTACCGTCCGCCGATACCAATCAGGATGGCATCCTTCGGGACTTCTTCGCCGGACATGGCTGTGGCTACTTCCAAGAGTTTCCGACGAGCGGCAACGCGCTTGTCGTTATATTCCGCGTCCGACGCGGGTGTAAAGCTGTCCTCGAATCCGTTGGGCGTCACGACAGTAACTTCCCGTTTCAGAAAATGGGCGCATTCCCGAGCGGTGATTTCGCTGACCGTCGTGAAGGCATCGGCCTTCCCGGCGGAAATTTTCTCGATGGAATGCCGGGCGACCACACCGAATTGCCTTGCCTTTTCATCCCCGTCGTACAAATCCATCGCATCATAGAGAGGCAGGTTGTTTCCGGCCAAGCATCGACCGATCACGGTAGCATGGGTCGTCAAGACAGTGGCGATCGGAAGTTTTGTTTCCTCCAGATAGAGCAGACCCGCGCCGGCCTGCCATTCGTGGAATTGTGCCACGACCTTGTCGGAAGCCATCAGATTAAATTTGTAGAAGCTCTCGATCGCCCGGCCGGCTGCATAACCGAAAAGGACGTTCTCCTTGTAGTCCCAGTTGCCGGTGATCGAGTCCACGCCATGCTTAACCCAGAGTTCCGACAGGATTTCATTCTGCTGGGTCAGGTACTGCTTGAAATTAACCAGGATAGCGATCGGATTGCCCGGAACATTCCACTTCCCGATCCGAAGACTGATCCCTTCTGAGGCGGCTTGAGCCCTCCACTGACTGTAGAGATGCTCATCTTCGATGAAATCGGGATTGGTTTCCGTGTCCATCCATACATCCGGACCGATCAGTATGTGATGCTTGTGCAGTTGGGTTTTCAAATACAGGGATTTTGTCGCGATAACGGTNTAGATGCCACCGATNTTGTTGCAGACTTCCCAGCTGACTTCGAACAAATAGTCCGGATTGATAAGATTTTTCGTCATTTATTTCTTTTTCTTTTTTGAAGACTTTCCGGCGACAGGCTTGGAAGCCGCTCTGCGGACAGGGGGCTGAACGGGAGGCTGCTCCGCCTCCGGTTTCAAAGCGGTTGCCTTGCGGAAAGGCGAGACGGCGACGGCATCGTCGATTCGGAGGATGAAGTCGCTCAGCACATTCATATAGTTGATGAAGGCTTCGTAAGGGGTGTTATATGGATTGAAACGATTGTGCACTTCTCCGTCGGAGAAGAATTTCGTACACATATAGTAGAAATGATCGCTCTCTTGCAAGCGGCCGAAATCGGACCAAAGGATCGGGTCGTCCATCAGAGAGAGTTTCTCGATCTGGGCGTACAGCTTGTTGAAAGCGTCCTGCTGCAGCTCATTTCCGAGCCAGGCGGACACATCCCGCTCTTCATCCGCCCAAGAGGTCGCGTCGGGAACCTCGAGCGGAGCGATGGCTTTGTGTTTCTTGGCGACCTGGGTCGGGGTCAGGAATTCGAAGGATCCGTCCTTCAGAATCACCTCGGGAAGAAACCGCATGAAGTCGAAGATTCCGGACGCCGCGCTCTGATGCTCTCCGAAGGTTTCATAATCCATGAAGAGGTTGATCACGTCTCCGTCGAAGGATTTCAGCCAGGAAAGATATTTCTCTCCAGTCAGCGGCCAGTCCTTCCAACTCCTGTCGGAAAAGCGGAAGGCAATGTCATCGCTGAGCGAATAATTTCGGAGCAACAGCTTGAGCTTCGGCTGCACGTTGTTGGAGTAGAGATAGCCCGAACTCCTCCATCCGAGAATGTGGCGAGCGCCTTCAGCAAGCATGACTTTGAAGCCCAGGTCGTAGACCTGTCTGCCGATGGCATCCGAATAGATCAGTTCGGTGTTTCGGAACGCGGTCGGGGAAACCCCGAAATACTGTTCGACGGCATGGGCATGCT
>JGI24710J26742_10004601_pt1 | contig 11261 bp, 9 predicted proteins | sample BioPla2DNA2_FD_26742 | JGI IMG/M metagenome (IMG submission 26742) | reverse complement strand
GGGGGGACGGTGTCGCTGTTGGCTCTCGATTCATCGAAAACTTTGGTGGAGATACTCCCACCTGCCATAAGGTCGGAGTGGGGACGCTTGGTGTTGCCACCGCCTTGGAAACTGCGGGTAATAACCTGGCATTCACTGACTCCCAGGGTGGTTTCCAGGCTTACGAGGAGCGGACGATCGAAGTTCCTCAACTCCACGGCAATGAGATGTCGACTGGCTCCGAGATTCAGATCCAGATCAGCGATCGCTACCCGAAAGTCGCCGGGGTGCCGATCCAGGTACGCTATGACATCGGGAAGACTTCTAGCGGGAACCTGCTCCCTCCCCTCTATCCTATAGGGCCGGAGCGCGGCAGAATCGTAGTGCCCTTCGTTCAGCCCGCTCTCTTCGTCATTGCACCTTTCCAACTGTTATTGGAGGATAAGAGGCTATGAATCCAAAGATTTCTGTCATTATCCCGGTAAAAAATGAAGGGGTTCAGATTGGAAATTGTCTGCAGGCTGTATTAAAGCAGACTCTCAAGCCTTACGAGGTCATTGTTGTTGATGGACACTCTACGGATGACACAGTTGCAAATGCGCTGAAGTTCCCGGTCAAAGTGCTTTATGAAGAACAACGTACACGGGCCGGGGCGAATAATGTAGGCATTGCGAGCGCTCAGGGGGATTATATTGCATTTACGGATGCCGACTGCATCCCTGAAGAGGATTGGTTAAAGAATTTGTATAAAGAATTTGGAGATGGTATTGCTGGCGTAGGCGGAGGGATAAAGAACATAGGAGAGGGTCTATGGGAGAACTCCATCAACCTGGCAACAAATACCTTCCTGGGCAGTGCGAACTCGGTTCAAGGTCGATACTTCAAACATCGGAGGTTTGTAAATAGCATCAGCGGGTGCAACAGCATGTACAGGAAGGAAGACATTATTACATGTGGGGGGTTTAATGCATCCTTGTCCACTGCTGAGGATACTGATCTCAATCACAGAATCTTAAATCTTGGCAAACTCGTTTACACCCCCGATGCCATCATTTTGCACAATCACAAGCGCGGATTAAAGGATTTCCGGAAGAGGATGTATCAATATGGATATGGTAGGGCAAAGAGCGGTTTATGGGATCTTCAGGTTGTTCCACCCGTATTTGGATTATTATTAGGTGTTTCTATCATATTTTACCACTGGCCGTTTATCGTAGCACTGTTACTCTATGGTAGCCTCATTGTGGGGACTGGAGTTGTATTTGGCATCCGCCATAAAAAGCCTCAATATCTGATCTCTATTCCTGCTGTTTACGTCCAGGAACATATATCCTACAGTTTGGGCATATTGTGCGGCTCATTTGAGATGATACGCTCTATGCTGAATCCCTGGCAAGGCGAGGAAATAAACTGATCCGGTGGTGAAAATGCGATATAGTAAGGTGCGCCAAAAAGGCCCGGGGAGCGGTTATCAGCTTCCATTCCCCGAATCCAATATGCTCTCGTGCCTGGGTTTCCACAAATTCAGGTCTGATCCCAGATCTGATGCGTCTCAGTTATCGCCTTCTGGGAAGGGGGCAGAGGGGGAGTATCCCTCTCCTGCATAGGAATTTCAGGATGACTTATCATACAGGCGATGGTTGGTGATACTGTGACTACAAGAATAGCGATATTATGCAACACATTTTCTGGAAGTGTTGGTGTAGACAGAGTTGTTGCCCGACAGGCAAAAAATTTGAGCAACATGCCCGGCAACCATGTTACTATCTTTACGTTAAAGCAAGAGATGTCGCCTCCGGATAATGTAGAGGTCAGGGTCATAGGGATGCCTCACGGGTTTATAGCAGAAAGGCTCTGGCGTTTGTCGTTCCCTTTAAATGCTATAAAAATTGTGCAATGGCTTCCGATGTTGAAAGAGTATGATATCGTATACAGCCATCAATATCCTCTAAACTGGCTGGCGTACCTCGGAAAAAGGAGATATGGTATCAAATATATTTACTATCACCACCACCTTAACCCACCTGAGGCTTATGATGGGTTCCTGCAACACGCTTATGCCAGAATGTTAAATTCTTTAACGTTATGGAGCGCTAAGAAAGCCGATGACGCCATCTCTATCAGCCAGTACTCAAGAAAATCTCTATTAGAAGATATTGGACTGGATAGCACCGTTATTTATGATGAGATTGACCTGGATAGATTCCATCCGGATATTGATGGAGCTATAATCCGGCGGAAGCATAATCTCGATAATAACCCTGTGATGTTGTATGTCGGAGGTATAACCCCTCCAAAAAGGATCAAGTTGTTGATTGAAGCGTATTATATCGTTAAAGATACCATTCCTGACATAAAATTGATAATCGTAGGGAAGGGGTCGTTTGACGGTTATTACCGGGACCTTAAGAAAATGAGCGATGATTCGGTCATCTTTACAGGCTATATCTCTGATGATGAACTGCCGTATTACTATGCCGGATGTGACGTCTATGCTACCGCGAGTTTATGGGAAGGCTTTAATTTACCGTTGGTTGAGGCTCAAGCATGCGGCAAACCTGTCGTTGCCTTTGATGTTGGAGCCCATAGCGAAGTGGTTAGTACCCCTGAGAACGGGTTACTGGTTCCCGCGGCAGATGTGTCCGCTTTGGCGGGGGCCGTTCTCAAGATAATTCAAAGCCGGTCCGGCTGTTCATAGATGGGAGGGGATGATATCGTGAGGATCGGTAATATCCAACTCTTCCAACCCGCGAACACCTCCACCAAAGACGATATGAGCAAATACGGTTTTATCACTCCGATTCTGTTAAAATCCGGGTTAAACCCTACGGTGGGTCTTTTGCGCATACTTAGGTCCTTGATTCCTGAAAATCTCTGGGTTCTGGAGGTTTCTGCGGAGACCAGTCTCTGCAACGCTGTGGGCAAGAATTATCTACCTGGCTATCACAAGGTTACCCGCCATGTTCCGGGGCGGAATGGGATGACCCGTGTGTTAAATTATATTCGCACAGAATCCCGTGTTGCAATAAATATTGCCCTTCTCTCTACGGAGGTCAAAATCTGGGTTTTTTATGGCGAACATTCTCCGCTACCAATGATAACCGCCAGATTATTGGGAAAAACGATTATACTGGACCCCGTGGCAAATCCTGTCAAGATCCTTGAAAAAGTTGCCAGTAGGTATCGCTATGTCGGGTACGCAATGTCCCGTATCAATTTTATGTTGTCTCACCGTATAGTACTGTATTCGCCCCGCTTAATTGATGAGTGGAGTTTAGAAAAACATCGTCACAAAGTCCGCATTGCCCACGAACACTTCTTCGATTTCAACAACTTCACCGTTACTACCCCTCTGATTAACCGGCCGCCTCTTATTGGCTATATTGGTCGGCTGAGCGAGGAGAAAGGCATCTGGAACTTCACCCAGGCCCTTCCTATTATTCTTGGGAGGCAAAAGGATCTCCGCGTACTCATCGGTGGGGACGGGCAGTTAAAGGAAGCGATTGAGACCTCCCTGCAGGACAATGGCTCCTCCGTCCGTGTCGATCTCACGGGCTGGATCTCTCATGACGACCTCCCCGGATACCTGAATCAACTACGTCTCCTCGTTCTCCCCTCTCACACTGAAGGGCTCCCAACAATCATACTTGAGGCCATGGCCTGTGGGACTCCGGTGCTCACGACGGCAGTCGGCGCGATACCGGATGTCATCGTAGACGGCGAGACTGGATTTGTCATGGAAAACAACTCCCCGGAGTGCATTGCGGCGAATGTGGCCCGAGTACTGTGTTCTCCAGAACTGGAGCAGATCGCGGAGAATGGAAGACGATTTGTGGAAGAAAACTTCACGTTCGAAAAGGCCGGGGAAAACTGGAGGAGGATTCTTGCCGATGTTAGATAGATCTGGTCGGTGCCGGGGCATGAGAGCGGCGCCCCTTCTTCGGGTTCGCGCACGAATCCCCCACACGGTCAACCCCCATACTATCTATCGGAGCCCCGCATGACTGTATACTTCTTGTCTTGCGATAACCCGGCAATGGGTCCCGTACTTTGCCGTAGGGCAGGGACTGCCCGAACAGAATGATCAACCCACCTTCTGCAGTAAGGCGATCGCGTCTTGAAATAATGAACGAGTGGAGCATTTCACCGTCTGGTGCGGGTGTGTGGGCGTGATCGCCAGCCGCACGCAGAAGTGCGCGGAAGAGCGCGAGAGACCTTGTCAGCTTGCCCTGGTACTCTGATTCACCGAGGGGGTTGTGAGAAAAATGCCGGGCCAGAACTCTTACCGGGATAAGTCGGTTCAGCGTCTGTGGAGATCGGGGAAGGCCTCATGTGAGGTAGGGCCGTTGATAGCCGGGAAGCCCCATCCGTAAGGGTGGGTAGTTCATTCTCACAGAAATTCGTTACGTCACCAGGGAAATACTAATACGTCCTGGAATATTGCTCATTTCCGGACCGCTGCAGCAACAATAATGCTCGAAGCAATCGATGGTAGTCTAACCCCAACGGTGTCTAACCCGCAGATGATTTTTCGCAGTCTGTAATCTTTTAAGAACGGGTACGCCTGATTTAGTATCTGCTGTGAGAGTGGGGGGAAAAATCCGCAGACATTCTGCTCAAGAATTTGGAAGCCGGAACTGTTCAGAGCGTCTTTAAGTGTTCTCAGATTAAAGTGCGTTGTATATATCTCTGTCGCCTTAAAGATTGGTCTCCTGACCGTCTGCGGGACACTTACGATAAGGATCCCCTCTCTTCCCAGGACGCGATGTATTTCTCGTAGTGTTGCCAGAACATTATCTACGTGCTGAAGAGTTGAAATACACAAAACTATATCGAAACATTCGTGAGTGAAAGGCAGATGTTCTCCAACAGATCTACAGAAATTCACTGAAACCCCTGCATCATATGCGTTCTTTTGAGCTCTTTTAAGTGACGTCTGCCAAAGAGGATCTACCCCGCAGCAATACTTCCCCTCCTTGGCCAGTTCGACAAGGAAGGTTCCTGCACCACAACCGACATCGAGGATGTTTTTTCTGCAGTTGTCATGCTTTTTGACACAATGTGATATTCGTTCACTGGTGAGTGCCCAGTACACTCTACTGACAGGATCGACTTTCCCTGATCGCCAGGTGTCCAGGAGGCTCTCCAGTTGAGAAAGAGTACTGTCGTTATTCATTGTTGCGCAAAACCTCTTCGATGCTGCGCAGGACGGTCTCAACGTTTTCATCACTCAGACCAGGATAAAGTGGCAGCGAGACTTCCTGTTCATAGACCTGTTCTGCATTCGGGAAATCACCGGGTTTGTATCCGAATGTCTCCTGATAGTACGGATGCAGATGCAGAGGAATGAAGTGAACACTACAATTTATGCCGCATTGCGCCATCTTTTGAATAAAGATGTCCCTGTAAAATGTTTTTAGCAGTATGGGGTACAGGTGATATACGTGCAAGCGGCCTGGCTTTTCAGCGGGGATTACAATGTCTTTGTTGGATCTCAGTGCATTATCATAGATGCTGGCCAGCCTCCGACGAGTTTCGATAAACCAGTCGAGTTTTTTGAGTTGTGGGATGCCGATTGCTGCCTGTAGATCCGTCATATTATATTTCCAACCACATTCTTCGATTTCGTAGTACCACGATCCGACAGCGGAATAACGCTTCCACGCATCTTTACTCAGGCCATGTAGGCGGATTTTTCTCAGTCGGTCTGCTATCTTTCCGTCTTCTGTGGCGATAGCTCCACCTTCACCGGTGGTCATGTTTTTTGTTGGGTAGAAACTAAAGCAGGTTGTATCTCCGAAGGTACCTATTCTCTTATGAGCATATTCTGCGCCGATAGCATGGGCCGCATCCTCAATAACCCAGAGGTTGTGATCCTCTGCGATTTCCTGGATTTCTTTGAGGTCGCACGGCTGGCCTGCAAAATGAACCGGGATAATTGCCCGTGTTTTGCTGGTAATATGCTCCATTATCTGTTCGGGGTCTATGTTGTAGGTATCGCATTCAATATCTGCAAGGACGGGCCTCGCACCCACATGTGCGATAACATTTCCTGTCGCTGCAAATGTATATGGGGATGTGATCACTTCATCCCCCTTCTCTATCCTGAGGGCAATGAGAGACAGATGCAGGGCGGCAGTGCACGAGTTTACCGCGACGACATGTTTTACCCCGATGTACTGGGCGAGTTCCTCCTCAAAAAAAACCGTTTTTGGCCCCATTGTAAGCCAACCTGATCTGACTGTTTTTACAATCTCTTCTACCTCTTCGTCGTCGATAAACGGCAGTGCAAATGGTATTGTCGTCTTCTCCATAAGTTATCTCGGCTCCGCCCGTTCATCGGTCTTGTATATCTTATACCTATCGAAGAATGCTCACAGACCTTGAGCACATCCCGAAAGTGCCCTGCGACCGGATACCCATATGGCTCCAAGCATGCTGGCGCATGTTCGAAAAGAATTGAGCAAGAGCCAGCGTCAAAAGGCTGACACGGCTTGCCCCCGGGTATCGCCTTGCGGAGGGGGGACCGGGAGGGGGTCCCGGCAGAGGCGTATTGGGGCGACCTCGATATCGCGAGTGGATTATGCCCGGGCAATCGTATAATTTAGCGCGATCTCAGGGTCAACGTTCTGGGACTATCGGTCTGGAGTTGAGCACCAGGGATCGATCGAGACCCTTGTGAGATGTGCTATGCCATGAGGTAGATCTCAGGTACTGCTGAATCTGGTCATCCTCTCGTGCGGGAGTTAGGCTCTGTCGGATTGTTTTGGGATCCCTTATGCCCGGTCCTATGATTAATCCAAGAGATCGTTATAAGTATTAAAAAACCACAGGCAGGCCCATGAAGAAGGTTCTGGTCGTCTCATATTATTATGCGCAGGGTGAAGTCATTGGATCCATCCGTATTCGAGGCCTCATTCAACACCTGGCTCAATTTGGTTGGGCTCCTACACTACTCACGGTGTCCCCCGATCAGAGCATCAGACGGGCATCAAATATTATTTATACCCCCATGAAGCCTGCTGACCCTCTCTTCCCAGAACTATTCAATATAGATCCCGATGTCCCATTCAAAGAACAATTTAGCGTTCCAGCAAATCGCAGCTTAACCTCGTTTTTGGAGTACGCTTTGAAAGTCTATAAGGAAGTCATCTACTATCCAGATGAACAAAAGGGATGGTATTCCCATGCAATTGCCGAAGGGTCAAGAGAATTAAAGCAGAATCATTACGATGCCATATTGAGTTCATCAATGCCGTATACGTCACATGTTATTGCCCGGGAGTTGAAGCGAAGACACGGTGTCCCGTGGATAGCAGATTTCCGGGATTTGTGGACACAAAATCATTTTTTTAAGCATTCGACTATTCGGAGGCTGTTTGAAACAAGGCTGGAAAGAAAAACTATCGAACGAGCAGATGCTATCACCACCGTGTCCGAACCATTGGCTGGTAAATTATCTGCCTTGCATGAAGGTATCCCGGTGTTTACCATAACTAATGGATTTGATCCGGATCTTTTGAACCATGGATACCCGGCCTCTACCTGCTTTAACATCGTATATACAGGTAAGATATACGATGGGAAACAGGACCCAGTGCCTTTATTTGTTGCGTTGCGCTCTCTTATCGATGAAAGATTAGTGGATCCGTCTGTCGTTCGGGTCGATTTCTATGGCCATCAGAGTGATTGGATTTATGATGAGATTTCCAAATATGATCTTGGTAAAAACGTCTTCCTCCACGATACCGTAACCAGGGATCGTTCTATAAATTTGCAGAGAAATGCTCAGATTTTGTTGTTACTCACATGGAACGATCCTGATGAAAAAGGGATATATACTGGAAAGATTTTTGAGTATTTAGCTGCACAAAGGCCTATTCTGTCCATTGGGGATAAAGGGAGTGTTGTTGACGATCTTTTGCTTCGGACGCGTGCTGGAGTAAGCCTTACTGATCCCGCGGAAATTTCCAGCTATCTGCGAGGTTGCTACAGAGACTACCTATCATCGGGGTGTGTGCAGTATCATGGAGAGGTGGATAAGATTCAGCGATATACTCACGTCGAGATGGCCAAAAAGTTTGCAACTGTATTGGACAAATTTGTAAGAGATAACTAATTTGCATCTTCTCCGGCAAGATTTCCTGCTGTTTCCCCATTATAGTCCACTGTTCTAGGACCTTTGGGTCTGGCGACTGCTTCCTTGGGTTCACTGCGTGAGGGGGTCGTCTTGCTGACTGATATACCCAATAGAGGTAAACTCTCTGCTAGAGACGGCATCATTCTATGCAGCTTGGCCGCGGGTGGCATTATGCGTGTTTCTCCACCGTTCTTCTCCGGAGATGAGTGCTAAACACTTGCACCGTTTATTTTCTTGAATGGTAGGTGTGGGTTCTGCACGAGCACATCCCAAAAGGGTAGTGCTCCATCAAACCACTGGTATCGCCTTCCCGGGACCCCTTCACATATTATCTGCATGTTTTTATTTATACTCAGATATTTTTGGTAGTGCTCTAGTGGATCATTTCATCTAATATTGTCCATGCAATACCATCTCACGCGTGGCTTTCCGCGTGCGGTGGCGATCGCTCNCCCCGCATCAGGACCCGCAACATAAGGTGAAACGGTCCACTAGTGGGGGGATTCGGGCAATCAAAGGCAGCCTGAGAGTGCGGTGATCATTAGCTGCCCCGGAGCAGTTCCGGCTGATCCGTTGATGGACCCCTGCGATGGGCCGAAAGAGGCAACCAGGTGTTGGGTGCGCCGCCCGGAGGGATATAAAATACTATGCATGGCACTGCAACATGGCGGTACTGCATCGCGGTTCTGGTTCGTAAAGGCTTATTGTAGCTCCGGGGCACTCCGTGCTTGTAAAAAAGAGGTGAGGAGATGCAGGAGATCATACACAAGAAGGAAGTAGAAAGGGACGTTGCAAAGGTCCGGGAGCTCATGCACGTCATGCTCAACGGCGACACCTACACCAGCCTGCAGGCGATCAAAGCCCTTGGGACCGTTGGGGCGCCTGCAGTCGGACCACTGATGCGGGCCCTGAACGCGGTCGATAGCGATGCACGCTGGGTCGTGGCGATGGCGCTCGCCAGGGTCGGCAACGATGCCGTGGAGGCGCTCATCGGGGTCGTGCGGACCGCGGATGATGGGATCACAAACCCGGCGACCTGGGCGCTCGCCGAGATCGGTGATCCCCAGGCGGTCGACCCGCTGGTTGCTGTGCTCCAGGATAACCATCGGTCCGAATCCTGCCGTGCCCTGATCGCCGCCGCCCTGCTGAAACTGGGCGATCCGGCTGGCATCGCCAGGGTCCAGGAAGCGTTTGACCTGCTGGGCGAGGAGTTCGCAGATCTCGCCATGGTGGCCTACGAGGGGACGTGAAGCCCCATCCGGCCCGGACACACACCCTTTTTTAGCCGCATCCGGGAGCGGATGCGTAACTACTAATAGAGCCCGTCTAAAAGAGAGTACTATGCAAGGGCGGAATATCCTGCTCCTGATCCTTATTACGGCGGCGGTCATCGTCAGTGGATGCACGTCGCCTGAGGCTGACGGAGACGCACAACCCCTCTCNCCCACCCCNNCACCTGNGGTGACAGAGGCACAGGCTGTGGGAGCAGGCCGTCCGGCGCCCACACCGCCNGTTCCCGCCCGGGAGGAGCCGACGCCCTACAAGGTGGGGTTCGTCGACCCGCGGACATATCATGTCCCGACCCCGACGCCCACGATCGCGCTCAGAAGACCGCCCGACGACGTCCGGGTCTCAGAGAGGATGGTTGAGTATGCAACGGCAACCATCGAACGCCCCGGTCGTATTCTTGCCACCGAAGTCTACCATATCCCCTTCCCGTACTGGGACCTGACCGTGGAGATGACCCCGACGAACGAATACCCCTCGTTTGAGATGGAAGTCCTGGACCCGGATGACCCGAACCGGGTCATCAAGACGATCCGGTACTCTCGGGGTGACATCCTCAGCGTCGAGGATGGCTCCGAGGAGAAGAAGGAGACGTTCACCATCAGGGAGGGGTACGGCGACTTCTACTTCGTCATCCGCTCGGAGTTTCTCAAGTCGCTCACCATAACCATCGAGGTCCCGGAGAAGTACCTCATCTAACCCTCCCCGCCCTCTTCTGCTCTCCGGAGTTCCCGGTCGTAGTCACTGATTGCGGTGATGTAGTCCTTCCATGCCCGGTCAGCCCCGGCTAGGTTGTTGTTTGCTGCCGAGTATGCCTTCGTGTCATAGGCGCCCGCAGCCGAGGACCAGAGCGAGAACGCGCGGTTCAGGTTATCAAGTGCCCGGGTGTAGGCGGACTGCGCCCCGGTATACGCCTCCGGGACCACATCAGCAGCGATGATCTGCCGGTGGTAGGATGTGAGCCCCCGGCCGTAGTCGGCGAGGGCCCCCAACTCTCGCATCCAGGCATCGCATTCAGCGATCGACGGGCGGCCCGGGCGGGACCGCATATGTGAGGAGATATCACCGGAGAGCAGGAAGAGGTCGGCCTCCGATGCCGCCACGTGGCGGCTGAACTCTGCAACCCGGCTCGTTTCGGTATAATCGACGAAGAGCGTCCACCCACAGAAGGCGATCGATATCACGGCCGCCGCCGCCAGAACGGCGACGAGCGCATCCCTCCGGTCGACGTTGATCTTCGGTAGTTTCAGGTGTTTCTTCAGGTTCACGACCCTCACGCTCCTCCGGCCGGCAGGCGGGCCGGACGGATGCGGTACTCAGCAGGTGCCGGGATGTAGCGGAGCGGTATGATCTCCGGTGTCCCGGTCGTACTGCCGGTATCCCCGATGGGGAGCGGCTTTCCCAGGCGGGCCGTGGAGCCGGGCGAGACGTTCACCCAGGCAAAGTCCGTTCCTTCCACGTGGTAGTAGCGTTTTCCCCCGTAATCGAAGTACTTCGGCGTGTACTTCGCGTAGTAGGGATTAAACTCGTCCATCTGGATGCCAAGGACCATGTGACCCGGGTACTTGAGCAGCACCGTATCGTAGCCGAGGGCATCCAGAAGCCCGGCCATCAGGATTGCCGAGTCCTCACAATCCCCCCGCCCATCGACGAGCATCTCGGTGGGGTACCGGGGGTACTCAGCCTCCGCGCCCCTGTGCAGGGCATAACGGGGGAGGACTCCTTCAGTATAGGAATCGGTGCTGTCGTCACACGCATACGGGATCTGCTGGACGAAGAAGATGACGTTCATCAGCCTGAAGTACTCGGCCTCCGGGTTGCCGGTGGGGGGTGCAATCCGGCAGGCGAGATCCTT
>JGI24710J26742_10004600_pt1 | contig 11263 bp, 9 predicted proteins | sample BioPla2DNA2_FD_26742 | JGI IMG/M metagenome (IMG submission 26742) | reverse complement strand
GTTTGGTTGCGGGGGCAGGATTTGAACCTACGACCTTCGGGTTATGAGCCCGACGAGCTACCGAGCTGCTCCACCCCGCGATATATGGCACTCAGTGACAATCAACCATAACTGAAGTACTAAAATAGTATATCATAACAAAACACATTTGTCAAGTATTTTTTTATATTTTATTATTAACGCTAAATCTTGTATTACTTCAACAAATTATTACATGACATTTTGTTCAATATTACTACAATGTTATATATCTTGCATTATTGTCCCTTTCCCCTACTATAAAATTTGTATGCAGAAATTATCTTTATTATTCCTGATTTATCATATGTAAAATGCTTAAAACAATAACAAAAACATTCGAATGGTAAAAAAGTTCTTGACAATATCNCCAAAAAGCCTTACAATAGAAGTATTGCATTTATCAAATTTAAATACTCTGATAATATTATTTTCAATGAATTTTATACTATTTTAAACGAAAGGGGAGATGTGGATATATGGATTTAACTTTAGCTATTGTTCTGTGTATAGTTTGCTTAATAATAGGTGCCGTTATTTCCGGCTTAATATCATTTAAATTAGGCATTGCATATAGACAACGTGCTGCTGAATCATTGATAGGCTCTGCTGAAAAAGAGGCCGAAAGAATACTTGAGGCTGCTGGCAAAGACGCTGAAACCAGGAAAAAAACTGCTCTTGTTGAGGCTAAAGACGAAATACATAGACTTCGTTCTGATGCCGAAAAAGAAATAAAGGACAGGCGTAACGAAATCTTGCGTCAGGAAAGGCGTATTCAGCAAAAGGAAGAAACTCTTGACAGAAAGAATGAAAATCTTGAGAAAAAAGAAGAGTCCTTGCAAAATAAACTTAAATCCGCTGAGGCAAAGCTTAAAGAAGCAGAATTAATTAAGAAAAGTCAGATGGATATTTTAGAGCGTCTGTCAGAATTCACCAAAGAACAGGCGAAGGAATATTTGCTTAAGGAGCTTGAAAATGAGCTTACTCATGAAAAAGCCGTTAAGGTCACTAACTATGAACAGCAAATAAAAGATGATTGCGATGAAATCGCTAAAAATTATGTTTCACTTGCCATTGCAAAATGTGCTGTTGAACAGGTTTCTGATGTCGCTGTTTCTGTTGTTNCATTGCCAAATGATGAGATGAAGGGCAGAATTATTGGACGCGAAGGAAGAAATATCAGAACTCTTGAAACATTGACAGGTGTAGATTTGATTATTGATGACACTCCTGAAGCAATTACACTCTCTTGCTTTGACCATGTAAGACGAGAGGTTGCAAGAATTGCTCTTGAAAAACTCATTGCCGACGGACGAATTCATCCAACAAGAATAGAAGAGATGGTTGATAAGGCAAGGCGTGAGGTTGAGCATAGAATTAAACAGGAGGGCGAAAGGGCTATCCTTGAAACAAATGTTCACGGAATTAACAATGAATTGATTAAACTCATAGGGCGTTTGCGATTTAGAACAAGTTATCGCCAGAATGTTCTTGACCACTCAATTGAAGTTGCACATCTAGCCGGTGTTCTTGCTTCAGAACTCGGAGTTGATGCTAACCTTGCAAGGCGTGCCGGTCTTTTACATGATATCGGTAAAGCTCTTACAGCTGAAATTGAAGGTTCCCATGTGCAGATTGGTGTTGATGTCTGCAAAAAATATAAAGAAAATCCTGAGGTTATTCATGCAATTGAAGCTCACCATAATGATGTTGAGCCTAAAACAGCAATTGCTTGTATTGTTCAAGCAGCTGATGCAATTTCTGCAGCAAGGCCTGCTGCAAGAAGTGAAAATTATGAAAGCTATATTAAGCGATTACAAAAACTTGAAGAGATTTGTTCCTCATATGAGGGTGTTGATAAATGCTATGCTGTTCAAGCTGGTCGTGAAATCAGAGTTATGATTTCACCTGAAATTATAAATGATGAAAGAATGGTTCTTGTTGCCAGAGATATTGCTAAACAGATTGAAGGCGACATGGAATATCCAGGACAAGTTAAAGTCCATTTAATTCGTGAAAGTCGTGTTGTTGAGTATGCAAAATAATTGAATATTATTAAAATACCCTACGGTAAATCGTAGGGTATTTTAGGATATGTACTAGTTTAGATATAATCTCACTGAACTGATTAATATTATATAAATAAAACAGAAAGCTTTAATGGGGGTCAGATTATGGCAAAAACTATTTTTAATACCACTGAAAAGTCAAATTTCATTCTGAATATGAAAGAAGAAACGCTGGATAAGATGGTAATAAAAACGCTGATTACAGCCTGTATTATCATTCCTGCATTATCAGTTATTTCAGAGCTTTTGGTTATCTTCAACAGGAATGCACATAAATTTATAAGCAGTGAAAATCTGCTTGAGAAGATAAATGAGCTTCCTGAAATCTTTAAGCCCGATGTCGGCATAATTATCATAGGCGTTTTGTCAATGATTGTNGTGCTAATTGCAGTTGTTAAGAAGATTGCAGATAAAAGCCTTATTGCCCCCTTTTGTATTATCGCTGGATTGATGGTTTTGGGTGCAATTTCCATGCTGATGGCGATAAGCCCTGATACAGCCTTTTATGGATGGGATGGACGAAATGAGGGTCTGCTTACATTAATATTCTATGCGTTTTTATTCTTTATGGGCACACTCGTTAAGTCAAAAGAATCCATAACCAAATTCTTTGATTTTATAGTTGGCATGTGCTTATTCCAATGCCTATGGTCACTGCTTCATATTTTAAATATAGGCTTTGAATACGATTATGCTGATATTTATACGGTATTGCTAAAAGATGTCTTTCTTGCAAGCGGAACCACTGGAAATCCAGTTGCCTTTGCTATGCTTTTAAGTATTGCTCTTGCTATTTCACTGACAGGCATGCTTTACGATAGCTCCAAGAAAAGACGAATCTTCTACGGAATATCCTCTAATGTATTTGTTTTCTTCTTAATCAAAACAAGCACTCTTATAAGCCTAATCGGAATTATCCTTGTGCTTGTATTCTCACTCATAATAGCCATAATCAAACTAATTAAAAAGGATGGCAGCCTTACTCTTAAGCCGGTTTTAGTCAAATTCATTACACTTACTGCTGTTTTCGCACTCTCAATTGTGTTCAACCTTTTTTCACCACAAATCTATAATACCACTGGTCTTTTCAATGATGAACCAGTTGAAAACAGCTACTACCTATATGACGGAGCAATAGTATGGGAGGACTCATTCTTCCGCTTAGGAACATCGGGGCCTTATTCCATGAAGGAATCTGATTTTGATATTTTAAAACCAACAGAGACCTACTCATTTCTTTGGGGCAAGACATTGAACATAATTAAGGAAAACCCTATCTTTGGAGTGGGTGCTGACTGCTTGATTTATACACAGCTTGAAAACACCTCCGATATGTTCAATGCTCGCAACAGCTTTGACAGGCCGTATAACGACTATCTATATATTGCTGCAACAAGGGGGATTCCGTCTTTACTCTGCTATATTGCATTACTCCTGCTTGTATTAAAGAAAGCATTTACGGGTGCTAAGGAGTTTATGAGCAAGCAAACGGAGTGGATTAAGACAGGACTTTTATTTGCAGTTTTAGCCTATATAATCATCAGCTTATTCGGAATAAGCATTAATACTGTTGCACCATTTTTCTGGATAATCCTAGGCATTTTATACTCTCAGAGCAAAACGCCATCTCCAGATGTAAAAAAATAACACCAGCCCAATTTAAGACATATAATAAAGCAGAACTTGAAACACACAAGCTCTGCTTTTTCTTTACTTATTCTACCTATCTTCGAGTCCCTCTAATTCCTTTAACTCCTCTTTGTTAAGACGAATTTCAGCGTCCTTGATTATAGTTACCTCCGACTTATCTAAAATGATAGGGATAGCATTTTCATCATCAGGTGTAATTTTTAACTTACCTGTTATCAAATTAACCTCCGTTACTACTCCCTTTCCATTTGCATACTTAACATATGCACCAACCTTTGGCGTAACCTTCAGCAATTCATCATAGCTTGCCTGCTCATGCTTAAGACAGCACATAAGCCTTCCGCAAGCTCCCGAAATCTTCGTTGGATTAAGGGATAAGCCCTGTTCCTTTGCCATTTTTATTGAAACCGGCTGGAAGTCGCTTAAAAAGCTCTTACAGCAAAACTCACGACCACAAATACCGATTCCTCCAAGCATTTTCGCCTCATCTCTAACGCCAATCTGTCTTAACTCAATACGGGTTCTGAAAATTGATGCAAGGTCCTTTACAAGCTCCCTAAAATCGACCCTTAATTCAGCAGTAAAATAAAACAAAATCTTGTTATTGTCAAATGTACATTCAACATCAATGAGCTTCATATCCAGCTTTCTGAAGGCGATTTTCTCCTCACAAATCTTAAAGGCTTCCTTTTCTTTTATCTTGTTCTGCTCAACAATCTTTAGGTCCTCTTCCGTTGCAATACGGATAAGCTCCTTTAATGGTGCAACAACCTCCTCATCGGGTACCATTCTGTTGGCAATCACAATTTCGCCGCATTCAATCCCCCTTGATGTTTCCACAATAGCATGCTGACCTGTTTCAACCTTGATGTCGCCGGGTGAGAAGTAATAAACCTTGCCCCCCTTTTTAAAGCGTATTCCAATTATTTCAACCATTTTTCCTCCTAAATAAATAATTGTGCAACCTTAAGTCGCATCAATTATTTCACCACACAATGCGGATAAAATTAGTTTTAAATTTACATTTGAATCAATCTGTGATATAGCATTCCTCACAAGCAAATGCAATTCCTCACAGGCTGATGTTGTAATTTTCTGAGATAACCTTTTAGAACCGCTTGGATAGCAACCGATAAATCTATCAGCAAATTTAGCAATCAAAACATCATGAAACTGCTTGTCCAAAAGCGTTAAAGCAGTTTTCGCCATATTTCTATCATTTTCTAAACCAGCAAAAGCCACAGCTAACTCATACTCATTCCTATTAATTATAGCATCGGTTATGGATTTTGTCAATTTAACCGTTTCCCTTAGCTTTTCGTCCTGTATATAGCTGATGCACAAACCAATATTGCCATGAAAGCAGCTTATTGCATCGTCTATTTCATCACTTAGAAATCCCCTCTCTTCCAATGCCTGTCTACATTCAGCCTCTACACATTCGGATACTCCAAGTGATATAATTCTGGAGATTATCGTTGGCAAAAAGACATTTTTATCTTTTGCAGTAAAGATAAAATATGTAAAATCAGGTGGCTCTTCAACTAGCTTAAGCAAAGCATTCTGTGCCTGAATGGTAATATTATCAGCATCAGCAAAAATATATATCTTCTTATCCGCACTATTTGGCTTAATAAATGCATCAGTACATATATTTCTTACGGTTTCGGCAGAAAAGCCTTGTAGCTTTCCGCTATGCTCAACCCATATGACATCGGGGTGGGTATCGTTTAAAATATTTTTACAGGTAATGCATTTCTGACAGGGGTTATCCTGATAATTTTCGCACATTAAACTCATTGCATAATATTTAGCAATCGTTTTTTTACCCACACCAACATCTCCATAAAGCAAAAATGAGTGGGCAAGCCTGTTACTTTCAAGCATGGATTTGAGTGTGTTCAGAGTGTTCTGATTTGAATAGATTTTTATGCTCATCAGGCTATACCTTTTCAAATCTTTCTATATCAGTTACAAAAATTGTTGCGCCACCGACTGAAACCTCAACTGGAAAGGAGGAATAGGTTCCGACACCGTATGATGAAGCTGAGGGAACAAACTGTTTTCTCTTGTGGCTTTTCTCCTCGATAATTTTGATGACATGGTCAACATTTTCGTTTTCAGTGCAAATGAGAAAAGTTGTATTGCCTGAGCTAAGAAAACCGCCTGTTGAAGCAAGCTTTGTTGTAAAGTAGCCTGCTTTTGTGAGGGCTTTTGAGACAGCGTTGCTATCGTCCTTATTTATGATTGCAAATATTAATTTCATGGTGGCCTCCTTTTATTTCTTTGTTCTGTCGCCACATGGCGATTTTATTTTACCACATTAATTCTAGAAATACCATACTTTTTTAAAATCTTTACACATTCCCCCGTAATAACCTCCCCACTCACCACAATCGGTATAGCAGGTGGACATGGTGCCTTGACCCCCGCACATATCCTGTTAACACTCTCCTCAACCCCAATCTCCTCATAATCAGAAAATACAGCATCCTTCATTGATATCACTCTCTGAGGCCTTGGAAAGATAATCTCCCCACCCTCAACAACAGTATCAGGTAAATCTAATCCCATAAGCACCCTCTCAAGCCTTGAAAAATCCTTCCCGCTAACAATAGGCGATATCAAAAGTACAACACATTCCCCATCATAATATTCAGGCTGAATCCCCTGTTCCTTTAGCCTTCCAGCTAGCTTAACTCCGTCCTTGCCCACAATAGTAAGATGAAAAGGCTCACTCTCATAGAATTTATATTTACTGCTTAATGCTGATTTTAATAATAATATGCTTTTTTCACAACGATTTATGTCCTCTTCTATGCTCTGCTCAAGATATAGATTGCATAAATCCAGCGACGCCAAAATTAAATATGACGGACTCGTTGATGCAAAAAGAGACATTGCTGATTTTGCCCTATCAACATACCTCTCATTGCCAATATGTAAATACGCAGCACCCGTAAGTGCTGGCAGCATTTTATGTGCCGAATCACAGCAAAGGTCTGCACCAAGTGCTATCGGATGCACAGTGGGGCTTGTGAAAGCAAGATGTGCCCCATGTGCATTATCAACAATCAAAATTGCATTATACTCCATGCAAACAGTGGATATTAAAGCAATATCAGCCATTTTACCCATATAATCAGGGGATGTTACATAAACACATGCTGGTTTAGTAGTTTTTCGCAATGCTGATTTTATATCATCAATATCTATTTCTCCGGATAAAATACTGTTTTCGTATTTTGGATAAATCCACTCAACATCTAAATCAAGTAATATACAGGCGTTTAAAAATGCCCTATGTGCATTCCTTACTGCAATAATTCTTCGATTCTCTTGCTTCATTAACGCAAGCATTGCCTGAATACAAAGAGTTGAGCCCTGTGCTGAATAAAATGTTGCCTTAGTCTTAAACAGTACTGATGCGTTCCTCTCACTTTCAGCAATAATGCCCTCAGCCTCAAAAAGACTATCTGCACCATCTATTTCAGTTATATCAAAGGGATATATACTTGACAAAATATTATAGCCAACCTTACCCTTATGTCCAGGCATATGCATACGCAATTCTTGCTTATTATAATATTTCAGTAAAAAATCATAAATCGGTAATTGCATTTTTATCACCTTTAATGTCCTTTAAAAATAATATTTAAGCCGTTCCATTATATTTTTTCTCGCCCTCGAAAGTGTTCTTGATACTGTCGAATGGTCTATATTAAGCATTTCTGCTATCTCAGTAACCTTCATATTTTTATAATAGTATAACATAATTAACTCCTTTTGTCTCGGAGTTAAGTCATTTTTTATTATTTTAACCATAATTTTTTTCACCTTTGCTATTGTTTCGCTATTATCACTTGCATTTTCGGCATTCGCCATCTCTATTATCTTCTCGTCAAATTCCAACACAGACATCGGTACTCTCTTCATAATTGCAATCCCTCCTGTCAAACACTGCTGCTTATATTTTATGTATAATATATTGTTTGGGTTAAGTTTTACAGATGAATTGAATATGTCCTAGGGTTAAGTTTTACAGATTGTAGAACATATGTTCTTTTACGGCTTTATTATATATTAACCTGTAATAAATGTCAAGGGCTTTTCATAATATTTATTATAATTATTTTTCATGGTACCTAATATCATTAAAATTAATGCCTGAAAGAAAGAGGAGATTAAAGTGAAAATATTGTTAATAGATAAAGATAACCCTATACCTGCTGGATATAAGCCTGTGCTTGAGGAGGTTGAACATGGTTACTATATGGAGAAGAACGCAGCACGATGTATGAAAAAACTACTTGAAGCAGCAAGAAAAGATGGCATCACAATAGAAGTATTCTCTGCATATAGAACATATGATTACCAGCAAAAACTCTTTGATGATGATGTGCAGTGGAATATGAGTGAGGGATTAAGCTATGAAGAGGCGTATAAAAAAACAGCAAGCAGTATAGCCTTGCCGGGAAGAAGTGAACATAATGCCGGCCTTGCTGCCGACCTTAAGGGTGATGATTGGGACTGTGATAACTGGTATAACTTCGAAAAAACTTCAACCTTTAAATGGCTTGAAAAAAACGCCCCACGCTTTGGATTTATAATTCGCTATCCCAAAGACAAAACTCAAATTACTAACTTTATCTACGAACCTTGGCATTTTCGTTATGTAGGCTGTCCTCATGCAGAAATAATTACCCGAAAAGGCATTACTTTAAAAGAGTATCTTGAGCTTTGTAATTGCAAATTTAAATAATTTATTAACAATATGTAAATAAAAACTATATAATTTATGAACACTCTTGATTTTTATATAATTTCAAGTTATACTATAATTAGCACTCTAAGCATTAGAGTGCTAGAATTTTGGAATGGAGTGAATGTCATAAATGGAAATAAAACAATTTAAAGCTGAGTCTAAACGCTTGCTTGAGATGATGATTAATTCAATTTATACACATAAGGAAATTTTTATTAGGGAGTTAATCTCAAATGCAAATGACGCGATAGACAAGCTATATTTTAAATCACTTACTGATGATAAGGTCGGACTTAATAAAGACGATTTCGCTATAACAATCACTATCGACAAGGATGCCCGTAAGCTGATAATAGCTGATAATGGTATCGGTATGACTGAGGAAGAGCTTGATAATAACCTCGGTATGATTGCAAATAGCGGTTCCCTTGCATTTAAAACTGAAAACCACCTCAAAGATGATGTGAATATAATCGGTCAGTTCGGTGTAGGCTTCTATTCCGCATTCATGGTTTCAAAGCTGGTTACTGTCAAAACAAAAGCATATGGTTCGGATACAGCCTACGAATGGCAATCAGAGGGCGTTGAAAGCTATACAATAAAAGAATGTGATAAGGATAGTGTTGGTACAGAAATAATTCTTGATTTAAAAAATGATACTGATGACGAAAATTATAGTGAATTTCTCGACCAATATCGAATTCAAAGTCTTGTAAAAAAATACTCCGATTATATCCGTTTCCCAATTAAAATGGATATGCAAAAGCGTCGTCTTAAAGAGGGTACTGAAAATGAATTTGAGGACTATACAGAAACAGTAACCCTCAACAGCATGATTCCAATATGGCGTAAAAATAAAAATGAATTAACTGATGAGGACTATAATAAGTTCTATAAAGAAAAGTTCTATGATTATACCGACCCACTACTCCATATGCATATAAAGGCTGAGGGTAGTGCTACCTATAATGCATTGTTATATATTCCCGGAAGAGCTCCTTTTGATTACTATACAAAAGAATATGAAAAGGGCTTGCAGCTATACTCCAACGGCGTTTTGATTATGGATAAATGTGCTGATTTGCTCCCTGACCACTTCAGCTTTGTCAAGGGAATTGTTGACTCCGAAGACTTATCACTCAATATTTCAAGAGAAATGCTCCAGCATGACAGACAGCTAAAAATTATTGCTAGAAACCTTGAAAAGACAATTAAAAACGAGTTGACTAAGCTTCTTAAAAATNACCGTGAAAAATACGAGCAGTTCTATAAAGCATTTGGCTTACAGCTTAAATTCGGTGTGTATAACGAATTCGGTATTAATAAGGATACACTCAAGGATTTGCTTATGTTCCATTCCTCTAAGGAAAACAAGCTGGTTACGCTTGAAGAATATGTTTCAAGAATGCCTGAAGCACAGAAATATATTTACTATGCAACCGGTGAAAGCATTACCCGTATCGATAATCTTCCACAAACCGAAATTGTAAAAGAAAAGGGCTATGAGATACTGTACCTCACTGAAAATGTTGACGAATTTGCAATCAAAATGCTTATGAATTACAACGAAAAGCAGTTCAAATCCGTTTCAGCAGGTGACCTTGATATAGATACCCCCGAAGAAAAAGAGGAAATTAAGGCTAAGAATGAGGCAAATAAGGACTTGTTTAATTTCATAAAGGACAAGCTGGGCGATAAGATTAAGGAGGTGCGTTTATCACAACGCTTGAAGTCCCATCCTGTTTGCATTACAAGCGATGGTGAGCTCTCTGTCGAAATGGAAAAGATTCTCAACGCTATGCCTACCGACCAGAAGGTTAAGGCTGATAAGATTCTTGAAATTAACCCCGACCACCCAATCTTAGAAAAGCTAAAAAGTCTGTACGAAAGTGATAAGGACAAGCTAGCTATGTATAGTGATGTGCTATATAATCAGGCTTTGCTGATTGAGGGTATGTCAATTGAGGACCCTGTTGATTTCTCCAATAAAATTTGTGAGCTAATGCTGTAAGAAATATGCGTTCGTTTCGAAATAGTTGAAACGAACGCATTTGCTTTATCCCCCTCTATATTTGTAATCTTGGCTCCAGTAGCAGGAATATTTATTTTCGGTTATCTTGACTACTTAACTGCTGTATGCTTTTGATTAGGATTATCATTTATTATTTTTTTCATACCATCTGTAAAGGATTTTAAATTTACTCCTGCAAAGGACTGGTTTCTAATTTCCCCTGCCATAGGTATCTTAATAACCACTATCTCCGGACTTTATATGTGGGGTGGAGATAATGTAAGAGCTAAAATGAAAGAAATGGCACCACTTTCTATACTATACTTTTTTATTGCTATTGGCGCTCTCCTCATTATTATCCCAACCTCATGGTAGCTACATAAAAAGATTAGCTGCAAACAGCTGATTACAGCAACATGTGACGGTTCAAAAAAAGCAATATGAAAGGTAAAAGCCCCTTACTGCCCTATCTTTAAATTTTATTATAACGGTGCTAAATATACAGCATTTGATGAGATTTATAACCATTTTGTCCCTCCTGCTATTAACGAAAATCATCAAATACCTATTAATCCTAAAAACCACAGCTCATCTGTTGACTAAATACCAAACATGCTATATCCCTTGATATTTTTTGCACCTTCTTTATTGTTACTGCTACTATAATGCTATCATGGATGCAATAAATCCACAAAGCCATTATCCGCTGTTGAAATATAGCATAAAGTTAATACAAAAAAAAAGAGGAGC
>JGI24710J26742_10004599_pt1 | contig 11265 bp, 6 predicted proteins | sample BioPla2DNA2_FD_26742 | JGI IMG/M metagenome (IMG submission 26742) | reverse complement strand
CAAGTTTAGTTGCAAAACTTGATTTCCCACTGCCTGCATAACCAATAACACTAATTTTCATATATTTACAAACTCTTTCTCGATTATACGGCTTCTGTTTATAGAAGAAAACCACGCATTAGCGTGGCTTATCAATCAATTAGTCTTCTGCTTCAACAATGAATTGCTTAACGTTTCGTGCCTTAATGCGCGTATGAATTGTGAAGGGAATTGTAAATAGGGTATATAGGGGCACGAATAAGATATAAGAAGGAATAAGTAACCATATAACAGGCCAATAGGTTAATTCCCCGTTATTAATATTAAAGATGTCTTTCTTCATAAATGGAAGTGTGAGATTGCCAATAAATGCACCCACAGCGCCCATGTCGTCAGTTGGACCAAATGTGAATGAGTTATTTAAGTATTTCCGCGACATAAATAATTCAAATGGGGTATAACCCTCTCTTGTGACCATACCAGTAAATGTAAGCAAGGCCGTATTAAAAAGAATAATCACTTGATACCCCAAGAAACATAAGGGAATGAGCCACCATTTTTTGAGATCAGGTCTTCTTAAATTCAGTAAAGCTAGTAAAAGTGGTACAGCAAATAAGGAAATGTGACAAAAATAGAATCGTATGGTTTCAAATGTTAAGACATCCTTACCAAGCGCTTCTGTCGGATATAGCACACCTGCAAGTCCACCAATGAGGCCGATAAAGAACATAAAATCATGTAACACACTTTTCCGTTTAATAAGCATAATGAATGGGAAAACAAGGGTTGAAACCGCACAAATGTTTTCCGCCGTAGATTTTGAAAGTTGAGAAATGTCTTGATACACTAATTGCTTAGCAAAGTGTAAGGCAAAACCAATAAAACACCAGATGAGCAAATAATTATATTGAAAACGTTTGGATTTATTCTTTAATAAATAGTAAGATCCTACGACGATTAAGATCGTAATTAATAGAGCAATAAAGTAAGCTAAATTACCGACTTGAATGATCATATCTATTCCTTTATAGCAAGTGCGATTGAAGTGAGTCGGGGTTTAAATCCCTAACAAAAGCGCACTGTAAAGTTTATATTACACTATAACATATTGTTTTTCAAAGGAAAGAAGATAAAACGTATTTATAGGTCAATAGAATCACGGTTATCAGAGAAAGTAAGATGGAAGGATTGAAAAAATTGAGCAGAAGCAACCATTTTTCCAGTTCTTTTGATGTAGTCTTCAAGTTTCTTGATTTGGCCGTAGGTTACCAATCCCATGTTGTTGCGGCGTAGTTCACTTAAGGCTTTCACTCCGATGTTTAAGTCTTCTCGACTGATACTGATGGATTCGACTTTGGTTCCGTCTTTTCTAACTTCGGTTAGGGTAATCTTCTCACTCATTTTTGTTCTCCTTTAGATACTATGTATCTAACAAAACAAATACCACATAAACAAGATAAATCCAGTTTAAGAAGAATTGGTTCAGTAACTGGATGTTGTATTCCGGTTAAGCGAACCACGATAAAGGGATTTGGAGTCATCTTTAGAGCGTGGGGAGCGAATTTCAGTTACGTAATCTCCTATCTGTCGTTTCGTTCACCACTTGGGTATCATCTTGGATGGGGAGTGTCGTTCCTGTTCGACTTTTAAGGTGATTTTACTTATGAACTTAAATTCATTTAAGGGTCAAACTGAAGACTCTTATTTTCCCTCTCGGCGAATTTCTCTCACGCGCGGTAAGGGGGTGCATTTTGAAATCGTTCCAAAAGCAACAAAAAAATGGCTCCACGTATTTTGGATGTGGGGGTGCGGTGTGCAGGTGTGTTTCCTACATTCCGACGAGGGGGCTACATTCTCTTATCGCCTATTTTATATAGTTTATTTCCTGACCATTGTGGTTTTCCACCAAAATAAGCGGCTAAGATTTCTTCAAAAGGCATTTTTGCAAAAGAATTCCCAATTGAAGAATTTGCGGAAAAATCGATTAAAGATTATGACTTCAAAAAAGGGTATAAGGATTTAGTTGTTGTTTCCGATAAATTCCANGCTGCATTTNAAAATGCGGGTTACATGATTGGCGATAAAGTGTATACAGTAAAAACAAAACCAGTTTTAGTTAAGCCAATGACCTTAAGCAAAATAGTTGAAAAAGATGGCGTTGATGCTCACTACTTCTTAAGCGAATCGCAACGCAAAAAATACGAGTATCTTCGTGGATCAAAAAAGATTCCAAGAAAAGATAAAAATGGTTTTGAATATATGTATTCCGAAGGCTCGATGAGTCCATATGATGAATTATCTCTTCCAGCAAGAACAATGCTTACTTCCGAGGGAACTACCAATAGNAGNACTCACATNATNATGGATCCTAAAGACAATAAGCTTAGAATCCTTACTCCTATTGAATGTGAAAGAATTAATCAATTCCCTGATAACTGGACAAATTCAGGTATGCCAGAAAAAAGGCGTTACTTCATGATGGGCAACGCTTTGGTNTGTGGGATTATTAAAAAACTTGGTACTGAAATCGAACAAATCATTNATAAAGAATAAGCAAAAAGGCTCTAAATCATTAATTTGATGAAAATAGAGTCTTTTTTATTGCTTTGATACATTTTCGGCACCCTGTGGGATTCGAAATGGTCATCGTGCTGGTTNTTTGAAATTGCTTGCCTTACATAAATGTAATAATTGCCTTAAAAATGTATCAAAACCATAGCGTAAACATAGTTCGATTCCCGTAAGTGCCTTAAGTCTNTTTTAATGAGGTACGCCTCCGACAGGAATCAAACTATGAGAAAAATATGTTTTGCGAACTGTAAAAAGTTTAAAAATAATAAGATATGTATAAAATACATAGGTTTTTATAAGAAAAAAGCCCTGATTTGTGTATCAAGGCTTTAAATCTAATCTGGTGCCCTCGGCCGGACTCGAACCGGCAAGGTATCGCTACCAGTGGATTTTGAGTCCACCGCGTTTACCAATTTCACCACGAGGGCGCTACAAAATTATAGTAAAATTATTAAAACTTTACAATTAAATATTATTTAGCAAAAATGAAATTAAAGTCATTTTTGCATAAAAAAAGTGCGATTAGCCATTTGTTTAGCAAAATCGCACTTATTTAATTTAGTAGGTTTTCTTTTGTTTACTTCTAGTACTTATATAACCTGCAAAGGCAATATAAGCAACTAAGGTAAAGACAATAATATAAATTAGTTGATTTTTATTATATGCAAATATCTTAAAGTTAACTGGAGAACTTGGTGCTCTTCCAATAAAGTCAATATATGTAGATGTACCATACTTAGCAACGATATAGTCATAGCGAGCCATTGCTTTTTCTACTTCTGTTCCTGCTGGATTAGCCGTTGCATTAACTAGAACTGTTTTAGCGCTTTGATCTAGACTATCAAAGGCTAATTTATAGACATTCCAAGATTTTGGACTTGTAAATGTAGGAGCACTATTACCAGTTGCATCACAAGTTAAGTATTTTGAGAATGCATTAGCATAATCGGTAGCACTACTTTGATTTGTCGTAACGAATTGAACTTTGTAGTTATCAGGATATTGTTCAATCTTAAAGGCTGCAAAAGTAGTATATGTTCCGTGTGTTCCAAAGGTATAGAGTACGCTTGCTATTTCATATGCTATAACATTACGAGTATTATAATATGTCCAAGTTGTAGTAGGAACTGCAGTTCCAAACTTAAAGTTAATATGAGTTCCAGTATCTTCAACATAGAAATAGTTTTTAACTCCGCTATTCATAAAATAGATGTTTTGACCAGTTCCACTTTCTTCAAAGAAAACATCAACACCAGCACTTTTTACTGTTGAAGTTGCACCGTAATAGCCACTCATAGTACCGGTGAAATAATATTCACTTGCTTTACTTGTATTATAGAAATACATCTCGTAAGCGACGCCATTCATATATGGAGAATCTTGCGTCAAGATGTTAGTTGGTGCAGGTGGTGTTGTATCTGAAATAGTTACATCACATGTGCCACTTTTACTTGTATCTTGAACTGATGTAGCAGTTATTGTTATTGTTCCAGTTTTTAAAGCCGTAACAAGGCCACTACTATTTACGGTTGCTGTTGTAGCATCACTACTAGACCAAGTTACTTCTTGGCTAGGATTATTAGTTCCGTTAACTACAGCGCTTAAAGTAGATGACGGATTACTATATAAATCAAGTGCTAAAGTAGATGGAGTTACCGTTACGCTTGTTACAGTAGGCGTTAAGGTAGCACCAAAATGAAGAGTAATTCCCCCTAAGTAATTACGCTTGTTAGCATTAATCGTAATTGAGGATATTGCGGTTCCATCAAAGTTAAAAGTATAGTCAGTTAGAGTATTACCGCTAATAGATTGAGCGGTTCCGCCATTTACAGCTAAAGTAGATGCTTCAGTACCATATTGAGCAGCACTAAGAACAACTTTTGTAATTGTATAACTTTGATCTAAGTTTAAAGTGAATTGTCCGTTACCACTTGCACTTGAAAGTTTAAGGCCTTGTTTGCCAGCATATACTCTTGAAACATTAGTTACTGAGCTAATAATATTTGCTCCACTCGTAACTTCGGCAAGAAAATCATCTTGATTTACTAAAGCAGTTGATCCATCACTTGCATTTTGTTTAAAAGTAATCGTGTGGTTAAGTTGCGGGGTTGCAACAATAACAGGAATAGATGTTGTTCTATTAAGATGATCAGTAAGGGTTAGTGTAGCATTTCCTTCGCCAACAACATTTACTTTTGCGCTACTTGATGCAGTATCTAATCCAGTAACGTTGCTAAAAGTAAATACACCTGTATTAGATGTTGTCCAACTTTTAATAGTGGAAGTAGTTGATGTTGCAGTAACTGTAACCGGACTTGAAGTTGGAGTTAGGTTTAGTTCTTCTACACTTAATGTAGGTGCACCTTCATTTGCAATATCAAGAAGTTCATAAACATCAAGACGACCTCTTCCGTAATATTGAAAACCAGATAATGGCACTACACTATCATATAGAGCTGTTTCAAATTGATCAGGTGTGCCTGCTGGATGCTTTTCTTTCCAAAGAGCAGCAGCACCTGCAACGATTTGGGAAGCAAATGATGTTCCTTGTGTAGCACTATAACCTGGATCTGGATAAGTTGTTGAAGGATTATCAAGTTGAGTACCTTCTAAGCCTGCGGCCCAAACATAGCCTGGTGCCATTAAATCAACATTATCGTTAACACTCGGAGTATTAGATTTATTGAAATTTGAGAAACTGGCTCTATTTGTACTACTGTTTTTATAAAGAGCACCAACGCCAATTACTCCATCATTACAAGCAGGATAACTTCTTGCACTTGTGTTTTCATTTCCTGCTGCAGCAATAACAATTGATCCTTTTGTATTACGGGCATAATCGATACTATCTGCAAGATAAGTTGCGACACCATCACCTCCACCATTTGGACCTGCCTTGACACGCGCAGGTGCTCATGTGTNCGCATATACGCGTAACCGAAGAGGCTATTGTGGTAACATGCATATTAGTCTAGTCTATAAGACTAGACTAATATAAGTGCTACTTCTCTAGTATAGTTTTAAGCCATTTTTTGTCAATCTATGGTTTACTCAACTATGTTTGTATTTCCCCACGAACTACAAATAAGAGCGAACCATTTACGGACATTATTATTTGTTTACTAATAGGATATATTCGTTTAGATATTTAATCGGATAGGGCATCACGGTAAATGATTTATACTTTACAAACGTTACAGCCATTGTTTCAAGTAGTTCTTCAATAAAGTTCTGACCTTCAATCACATCAATCTGATATAAATGGGAAGCTTTGGGAATCGAAGTGTTCATTCCACTACCCTTTATTCCAACGCTATATAGTGAGACACCATTGTCCTCATAAAGATTAATATCAACAACTCCAGAAAGATACTGCTCTCTTTCTTCTTTGCTTCTGCCAATTTTATCTACTTCAAATATTTCTTTTGCAGGCAACGCAAAAGCTGCGGTACGAGAAATAACAATAATGTTTCCTGAAGGATTAGCTATAACGGTTTTTTCCTTTCCTTTATTGTTTGTTAAATAGTCAGAGCATTTATTTAGCAAAGTGTTTTCAAAAACTGTTAGATTGTTTGATTTGTGAATCAATTCAAATGAACCATCTGGTTTAACGATAATAAAATAATGAACACCTTCTTTTTCTTTACCAAAAACATAATCACCAGAGAAATTAAATGATGCCCAATTATCTAGTGATATCTTATTACCGTTAATAATATCGTCTTTAATCAAAAACTCTTTAAGAATGGTATTGTAGATGGCTTTATCATTTTTAATTATCTTATCTACGCTATCTTCGATAGTAACGTGCTGGATAACTTCCTTTGGATTGAAATTCTTATAAGGATCGTTGTACTTGTTTTGCTCATAATACTCTTTGTGATGCAGATAAATTAAGTTATAAGACCCTGGTTTTATTTTATTTTCAGAAGTTACTTGTCCAAGTCTGCCAAGAGTAAACATTGCAAGAAGTTCATTGAATTCTTTTTTATACTCGTCGCTATTTGACCAATCAATTACATTAATATCTTTAAAAGCAACGATGTCTTTAACGGCTTCTTCAAACTTTTCATCTCTTCCTTTACCGATTGTTTTTACAATGTTAAGTTTTTCAAAACTGAAAGACAGTAAATCGGCAAACTTCTTTTGTAACAAATCTAATGTTCTATATAGATAATACACTTTGTTATTGGTTAGGCCTTTTGGAGAAAATTCAAAAAATGGTATCTCGGCTTTTTTGCCAAATAAAGTTTTTCTAATGTAGACATTATCATTATCCGGATGCAAAACACGTCTTAATGAACCGTTTTTGTTAGAAAACTCATATCTTGGATAATCTGCAACATCCTTCTTATTTATAAATAAAGCAAGTTGTGTAAATGTAAATGCCTCTCCAACAATATAAAGGTTTTGGTCCACATTAATATTTAAAGCCTTAAATGTTTTCTTATTTTTCGCTATCCACTTAGGGTTTGTAATATAGAATTTGCCAGTGATGTTATTAAATTTAATCTCATCTGAGTTAAAGTTATTCAGACTGTAAAGAAATAATCTGAAAAGAATGTAATCTTTTAGTTCGCTTGCCTGAACCATTTTTAAAGATAGCTTTTCATCTTCGATTTGATTCATTAATTCAAAACGGTTGATAATTCCTTTTTTAAACATCAAGAATAATGAACGACCATTATCAAAAACAACGGATTCTGCTTTTAATGATTCGATAGGTTTATCTAAGGTATACGCACCACTGTTGATGTATTTATCAGAGGTCGTTAGTACATAAAAATCGTACTGTCCATCAATGAGCTTGTAATTGAATTGAACCAGAAGCTTATTACTAATCGCCATATCTTTCAGCCTCCTTCAATTTCTTACATAAGTCACTCTTGATAGAGAAACTTGGTCCATAGACAACACCTTTCTTGCATTTGTATAGAGCAGAGACTTCAACTATGCCGTCAGAGTCATGCATATTAAACTCTTCAGCTATCATATTAATGATAAAAGCCTTCTTACCACCTATCTTTTCTAGCTTTTCATAGGAACTCATCTTTTTAATAACCCTGTCTTCTCTGTCTCTTTCCGACCAGTTCTTAAAATCGATATAAACGTTCTTGTTTCTTTCTAAACAGAAGTCAAATTTCTCAAACTTTTCAGGATCATCTATCTCAACCAATCTAAAGCCCCAAGACTCAAGAATGGCCCTGCCAGCTTCTTCACCCAATGCGCCTTTATATATGTTTTGATAAATAACCGGAAGAATCATTCCGTCATCAGCATTAAAATATTGAGCAAATCCGTTTTTCTCAAAATGCTTTCTAACACTGTATTCATTTAAGAGTAATCTCAATCTAGAACCATCAGCATCTATCTTGATATAGCCCTGCTCAGGATTGCTTCCAAATAAGATAGGGTTCTTGGTTGCATCCTTGTTATACATGTAATACGCAATCTTTCTTCCTTCGTTTTGGAAGACATAGAAATCTTTAATTGATTCTAAGCCAGCGACTTTAACCAATTCGTTAACTTTTTCTTTAGAAATTGTTGGATATTTTAGGACTGTTTCTCTTATAAGTTTCCACTGTCTTCTATCCTCTTCGCTCCAAATAGTTCTATTGTCACTTAGGATTTGACTCAATCTAGCTTCAACTCTTATATTGCATTCAATTGCCTTATTCAGAGCAATGATTGTAGCAACATCAAATTCAGGTTTAACATTTGAAAGCTCAATTATTTTTTGGAATTCAGGATTCATGAGTCTATCTTTCATAAATGTGAAATCAACACGTTTCATAATTTCATCATCAATATAAATATTGACCTCATGTCTTTCATCCTTATTCTTTGTACGACAAATTCTACCAACAGCCTGAACTAAAGTTTTTACAATATGATTATTTGTGGATGTGCACTTATAAGGAATTGGATTGAAGTAGATAGAAACATTTGGATTCATGAACTGCTTAAAAGCAAGCTTGATATTACCTTCAGAAGAGAAAGGATCAATCTCTCCATTTGCTCGCAATGTTTCCATCTGATAAATGTACTTATTTAAATTGCCTTCTTCTTTAATAGACTTGTTGTGAACAATGATGTTGGTAGGAAGCTCAATATAGATTGAATCTATATCTCTTTTAGCTTTTAATTCTTCGTCGCCAACATTTTCTTCATATTGAAGATTTTGTCCGGTTCCAACGGCTGGATAGCTTGAGAATAAGATAATTTTCTTACCTGCCGCTACTTCGTCATAATATTTTTGTTTTTCTCTTTCAAACTCATTGCCAAATAAATAGTGAATCTTTGGAGTCTCTGATTTTGGCTTTATTTCCTTAGAAAGGGATTCTATTACCTTTTCAATCAAAGATTGAGAGTAAGGATCACCTTCATCAATATACTTAACATTCTTATTAGTTAAAACTAGCAAAACTTTCGATTTATCATTCTTCAAAAATTGTTTAACAGCAAGCATAGCTTTTAGCATTCTTGCAACATCATAATATGGATTCTTGCTTTCACTATCTTGATGCCTTTCAAACTCATCAGTAAATAATTCGACATTTTCTTCATTATCAAATAACTGTTTCGCCAAAGCTTCTGCTTCGCCACTTTCTACAGATAACGGTCTTGCATTTATCTTATAATCACCAGAAAGAGCATCTTTTACATAGTCCGTAATTCTCTTAATGTCTTCTTGCGATAAATCATAATATTTATCACCGAGTTTGGTTTGGATATAATCCAAGTTGTAATTTCCGGTGACACTTTTAATACTCGCTGTAGCAGATAGGCCAACAACACGAGCTCTATCAGCAAGTGAGAGAATAAACTTTTCAGGTGTATTGTTTAAATAGCACATCATGATTGCTGTTGAAGCGTCGTGAGACATATCGTCACTAAAGTCATAATACCTGAAGCCATTCATGTAAAAATCGGTATCCATGATATCGCGTTTTCTTGATGCTGCTGGAAGAGCGATATCAGCGATAATAAGTTCAGTTATGATGCTTTCAAGTTCTCTATCTAAATTGTAGAAATCAATAACTGAGGAAACAGCTTGTTCAACTTCCATAAAGTCGTCACCTTTTTTAGCGGCTTCCTCATTCTTTTTATTCATGTAGTTCCTAGACATCATCGCGCAGCAACGGATGAAATAGTTGATTGCATTTTTAATGGCATATATTGCCCTGTAGAAAGACCCATTATCATTTCTCTCATCAAAGGTAATAACATTTTGATTTCTTCTCTTGTCGTTCTTAACATTAACGAAACTACCTTTCTCGCCAGCCGAAATTGTGTGGATTTGGTAGTCATCAAAAAGAAAATACCTATCCGAGTTATCTACGGAATCTAATTTAAATATGTAATTGAGGTCATATTGTTCCTCAGTTTTCAACATCACTTCCTTCATCTTTTTGAATGATTCTTGAGACAAAGGAGAACCCGCAAATAACTGTGTAGGTAATTCTCTACCTTTTAGAGCAGAGGTTATTGTTGAAAATAGTTTTGCTAAATCAATTTTATAGTCTGTACATCGTTCAATCTCTTGATTAAGAATAACATCTTTGGTGGCGTCAAACTCATCGATAAAAACAAGTGAGCTTTTTGATTTTAAACGAGACAAGAAGGTATATGGTTTTTCAATAATTGGGTCATTAATAGATAGGAACTTATCCATAGTCATAAACAAGACTTTTCTATCACCAGAAAGACACGCTGGATAAAGAGTCTTTACCCATGAAAAATCATGCAGAATCAGCTTCTTTTTCTCTGGTTTGGTCTTTGCAATTTTATTTATTTCTAGTTCTAAATCTCTTCTAAACTTAGGCTCATAGGAAACGCGAATATCTTTTAAAGCTTGGTTTAATAAGTCTTTTGGATAGTTGCCATCAGCCTCATCTTTTTTGTATTCCAAAACCTTTAAGCGTAGGTTTTTATATGACTCTTTTTTCTTTAAACTATCAGGTATCTTCCCGTCCACTTCTTCACTGAGCAGACTTTCTAAAACGCACTCATAATTTGGAAACAGTCTAAGGACGTTGTTATTAAAAAGTTCAGGGTCATCTTTAAACCAACCCTGAATATCTTCAAAAATATCATTAATGTTTTTCTTTAATGGGGTGAGATAAATAACAGTTTCAACGTTATGAAGTATCTCTCCTCTAATGTATTTTTCAATTATTTTTCCGGTCTGATAAGTTTTACCAGTGCCGGTAGGCATGTCAATTAAACAGAGGCCTGATTCTTTGCTTTCGGCAAAATTCTTTACTGCACATTGCATACTTTAGTTCCTTTCACTACCCATAACATTTATAACGGTAGCAAAAATATAATAACATCAAAACAACTAATACACATCTTATTTGTGTATTTGCATTTGCTTAATTATTCAGTGTCGCTAGTCTAAAAGCCAGCTAAAATCGTCGTTTGATATCCAATACTTTTTATAAAGATTAGGAAGCGAAACATTAGAATCATCATAAACGAGTTTCAAATGAACATATATTGAAAAACCTTTATGCTTAAATTCCTTTGAATTGCCATTTTCTTCAAATAATTTAGCGAATCCATCAGCTTTTTGAGTGTATGCCGTATGTTCTGTTCCTTTAGGGTCCACTAAATATATATCAAATCTATCTCCTGATTTTCTCCAGAACATGAAATCTGGGAAGAAGCTTTTGTATTCATTATGTTTACTCGAAAAATAAGGCATCGCAA